>JAEEGK010000226.1_pt1 | contig 140629 bp, 112 predicted proteins | sample 8958771 | NCBI WGS metagenome assembly JAEEGK01 (sample SAMN16246547, study PRJNA631951) | gut metagenome | biome: gut microbiome; feature: rumen; material: SC-attached | host: Bos | place: Iran: Karaj | collected 2018-10 | reverse complement strand
TACTATATGGCATTGCATATACCATCAAGATGAGCAAGAAAGGTAGCCACCAAATAGAAGGATATTTTGATTATGTGGTTCCTCCGCTGGAAGGTTTTTGGTGGCAAGAAAATCAAGAAGGTATAGATTATGCTCGTAAGGAAGAGTTTAAGTTTATTTCTGTAATCAGACTTCCGGATTTTGTTACAAAAGAAGATTTTGACTGGGCTATAGAGGAAGCTACAGCCAAGAAGAAAATGGATTTCTCAAAAGTGGAGTTTATGACATATGAAGAAGGGCTTTGTGTCCAGTGTATGCACATCGGTTCATATGACGATGAGCCTGCTACAGTTGAGCTGATGCATAAATATATGGAAGAGCAGGGATATATCCTTGATATTACAGACTTGAGACTTCATCATGAGATATACTTGAGTGATGCTCGTAAAGTTGCGCCTGAGAAGCTAAAAACTGTAGTAAGACATCCTATAAAGAGGGCATAAATATACTATTTGTTTGGTTTAACCTAAGGTTTAACTAGAAAGTGCAGAGACAACAAGTCCTTTTCTTTTCAATATTTTTTGAGGCCGGAATCTGTTCGAGCCTCCTCAGCCTCAGCACTTAGACACGTAAGCAATTGCTTACGTGTTTTTTATTTTATCAACTATCCGGTTCTATCAGATGGTTTTACTCGTGACAAATTATCACATCTTAGGGTATAATTAAATTGCGCACAACTGGTGACAATTTGTCACCGACTGAAAAGGGTATATAATTGCAGTAATGGAAGTATAAATTAAGTTTTAATGAGGAACAGCATAAATGCTTTACAGAAATAATAAATATGGGCAGCTGATTTCGATTTTAGGATATGGCTGTATGCGATTTACAACAAAGGGTGGTTCAATTGATATTGATAAGGCTGAGCAGGAGATTATGGCAGCTTATGAGGCTGGAGTTAATTACTATGACACAGCCTATGTGTATCCTGGTAGTGAAGCTGCATTAGGTGTTATTCTAGAGCGCAACAATATACGTGAGAAGATTAACATAGCAACAAAGCTTCCTCAGTATCTGGTGAAGAATAGGGAATCGCTTGATAAGTATTTTGATGAGGAATTAAAGCGTCTTAAGACAGATTACATAGATTATTATCTTATGCATCACATGACTGCCATTAATCAGTGGGATAAGCTGGAGCAGCTAGGCATAAGAGATTGGATTAAAAAGAAAAAGGAATCTGGGCAGATTAGAAATATTGGTTTTTCTTATCATGGAAATACAGAGGATTTCATTGGCATATTAGATTCATACGATTGGGATTTTTGCCAGATTCAGTACAACTATGTGGATGAGCATACCCAGGCTGGATTAAAGGGACTGAGGCATGCAGCTGAAAAGGGAATCCCTGTAGTTATTATGGAGCCACTTAGGGGCGGTAAGCTTGTAAATCTTTTGCCGGAAAAGGCTAAAAAGGAAATTGCTGCATCACCTAAGGGCTATACCAATGCAGAGCTTGGACTGAGATGGCTTTGGAATCAGCCAGAGGTTACCTGTGTGCTTTCAGGTATGAATTCTCCTGAGATGGTAGCAGAGAATTGCAGGATTGCATCAGATTCAGAGGTTGGGTCTTTTGATGCAGATGATTTCGCATTAATTGAAAAGGTAAAGGACGCCATACGTGAGACAGAGAAAGTGGGCTGTACAGGATGTAGATATTGTATGCCTTGCCCAAAGGGGGTAGATATTCCTGCCCTGTTTAGAAGCTACAATATGACATCTCTAGAGGGCAAGCCTCATGCTAGATTTGAGTATGCCCAGACAGTAGGTTTGAAAAGTGAACCTGCCTTTGCAACTCAGTGTATAGAATGTGGAAAGTGCGAGCAGCATTGCCCGCAAAATATTCCAATCAGAAGGATGTTGAAAGAGGCTGACAGGGTGGTGAGACCATTGCCATATAAAATAGGAATTAATATAGTAAGAAAATTCTTCTTAAAGAAGTAATAAATTAGATCCCAGAAGGCTAGTTCTGGGATCTTTCTTACTTACGTAATATGTTTTTTTGTAATTCCCATACTCTTCCTGAAAGATATAGGTGGTAGCAAAGGTCGTAGTCTGTTAAGTCGATATTTGTAATCTCTACAATTTTCGCAATTCTGTATTTAAGAGTGTTGTGGTGAATATGTAATTCTTTTGCGGTGTTGGTTAGGTTTTGTCCATATCGTATATACGATAATAGAGACATTACATATTCACTATTTTTCTCCTTGTCGATCTGATCTAGCTGTATGATAGCAGGATGAACAAGGTATTTTATATTGTGCTCCCTTGAATAGGTGAGAATTAGCTGGTCTAAAATGTGTTTTGAAAAGAAAATAAATGTATCCTTAAGACCAATGCTTTTGGCTAAGGAAAGGGAAGACATTGCATTTAAGTATTCATCAGCAACAAGAGAAAGCTCTGTAAATTGGGTGCTGACTCCGGCCTGAAGCTTGTATTCTTTGAGAAGGGATTTTAATGGAGCATAGTTGTAGTCCTTTTCAAAAGTGTTAGCGGAAGTATCGAATAGTACAATTAGCCTATTTTGATAAATAAAGACTGTTGGCCTATTAAGGAGATTGTGAAGCTTTCTTTTTAAAAGATACAATTGCTCAACAGGAAGCTCTGTTTTGGAGATAGGCTCTATTGCTATTATGAACAGTCTTTCAAGCAATCTTATATTAAGAGCAGAAAAACGCTCCTCTATATCGGAAGCATCAGCTGTTTTTCTTTCGACAAGGGATTCTAAAAATGCCTCCACCCTAGAGTTGGCAAATTTATATTTAATGCTGCTAGTGGACATTAGGATGGCAATTAGATTGCTTAGATTTCCAAGAATTTCTTTTTCAATGTCCGTGATTGGATGGTTGTATTCAAGGAGCTTTAGATAGCCTAAAGTAGTGTGACCTTGAATGATTTTTGCCACAAGCTGACGGTGATTCTCCATGCCGTATTCCCAGACAAATTTTTCCTCTGTAGAAATATCATCCTCCATAATGAGATTGGTGTATTCCTCTTTTACATATCCATTTGTAAGAATCCAATCCCAGAAGGGCTCATCCTTTACTGATTCGCCTCCGGACTGGGCAATGAAGCACATGGAAATATCCACAAGCATAAGGGGCTGACCGAGTATGCGGCGCCCTACATCCAAAAGATTTTGGATATCATTGCTTTCGTTCATTTCTTTTATGAAAGTAGAAGTGCAACTTGCTATATAAAGTTCTTCCTCGGTTTTGTTCTTAAACTCCATGGAATCCGTCCTTTCTAAAACTAATTATATTGTACCAAGGACAAAAAGCTTTGTCTGTATACGACAAAAAATGTTCACAATAGACAGCAAAAAGACAAAAGTATTTTGTGACATGGATGTCTGCTAGGTGTATTATTTAACTATAGAAGACGAAGAACTTGGGATTTCTCGATGCTAAAATTAAATTACTAGATTGTTAATTTTGTAACGGTTTAACTGGCAAATGAAAAGGAGTTTAATATGTACGAGAATTTATTTTCAAGTAAGAACATCGGTACTATGACTGTACCAAACAGAACTGTAATGACAGCTATGGGAAATTATCTTGCTGATGAGGGCGGATATGTTTCTGAAAAGGACATTGCTTTTTACGGCGCAAGAGCAAAGGGCGGTACAGGTCTTGTTATTACTGAATGTACAGCAGTGGATTCAAAGTCTGGATTGGGAAACGATAGAGAAATCGTTGTAGATGACGACAAGTACATTCCTGGACTTAAAAAGCTTGCAGAAGAAGTACATAAGTATGGTTCAAAGCTTTGCGTTCAGATTTACCATCCAGGTAGACAGGGAATTGCTGTAGTAAATGGAGTAGAGTCAATGAAATCTGCTAGTGCTACAGAGTGTCAGATTGTTCACCAGCCTACACACGAGATGACTAAGGACGAGATTAAGGAAATGGTAGGCAAGTTTGCATCTGCAGCTAGACGTATCAAGGAAGCAGGAGTCGATGCTGTAGAGATTCACGGCGCTCATGGCTATTTGATTGGTCAGTTCTCAAGTCCATATACAAACAAGAGAACAGATGAGTACGGTGGAAACTTTGAAAATAGAATGAGATTCTTCGGAGAAATTATTGATGCTGTTAGAGCTGAAGTTGGTGCTGATTTCCCAGTTATTGCACGTTTCTCTGTTGATGAGCACATGGAATATGTAGGTCAGCCTGATGAGGGACTTCACCTTGCAGATGGTGTTGAGATTGGAAAATACCTTGAGGCTAAGGGGGTAGACGCACTTGATGTAAGTTCTGGTATTTATGAGACAATGAATACAGCATGGGAGCCAGTTGGATTTGACCAGGGATGGAAAATTGAGGGACCTGCATCAGTAAAGGCTGCTGTAAATATCCCAGTAATTGGCGTAGCTGTAATCAGAGATCCAGAATATGCAGAAGAATTATTAAAAGATGGCAAGCTTGATTTCGCAGGAAGCGCTAGAGCATTTTACGCTGATCCAGAGTGGGCTAACAAGGCTAAATGTGGTAAGGCCTGCGACATCAGAAAATGTATTTCTTGCTTATATTGCATGGAATCACTTATGTCTGCTAACGCTGAAACACCAATGGGCTGCTCAGTAAATTTTGAGGCTGGTAAGGAAAATCAGTATCAGGCTGAGGAACTTCCAAAGAATGGTGAGGGGAGAACTGTTGCAGTAATCGGCGCAGGACCAGCAGGTCTTGAGGCAGCTAGAATTCTTGCAATCAGAGGATTTAAGCCAGTTGTATTTGAAAAGCAGTCACGCTTAGGCGGACAGGTATACCTTGCAAGCAAGCCGCCAAAGAAGGAAAAGACAGCTTGGTTAATTGACTACGAAAAGGGCCAGTTAGAAAAGCTTGGAGTAGAAATTAGATTAAACACTGAGGCTACAGTGGAGACTATTAAGGAATTGAAGCCTTACGCTGTTTTTGTAGCTACAGGTTCAACACCAGTAATGCCAAAGTCTATAAAGGGATTAGATGGTAAAAATGTTCATACACCAGTTGAGATTCTTGATGGTACACTTAAGCTTTCGAATAAGAAGGTTTGTGTAGTAGGTTCAGGTATGACTGGTATTGAAACAGCTGAGCTTTTAAGCGAGCAGGGCAATGATGTAACAGTATTTGAGATGGCTGATGATATCGGACCAGGTCTTTTCTTCCAGAACCTTGTGGATGTAATGTCTAGAATTGCACCTAAGAATGTGGCTATGTATCCAAAGCACAGACTTGTGGAAATTGATGGCAACAAGGTGGCATTTGAGACTACAGATACAAAAGAAGCTGTAAGTTTTGAGTTTGATGAAGTGGTTGTTTCACTTGGTGTAGCTGCAAATAAATCTGCAAATGAAGAAATTGCAGTAGCATTTGATAATGTAAGATTCCTTGGAGATGCACTTTCAACAGGCAGAATTGCAGCAGCAATTAAGACAGGATATCTTGCAGCAGCAGAATTATAAACCTTAGTATAATAGATGTTATTGGAGCCTTCAGATTAATCTGGAGGCTCTTTTGCCGTACTCCCTTTGTTAAATAAAAACCTGCAAAATGTAGCGCAAGTATGCTACGATAGCTTTAATTAAGGAGGTAACTATGCTACAGGAAATACAGCCAAAGAAATTAGTAAACACATATAGAGTTGGGGAAAAAGCTGATGCAGATAGCATCATTCTTTTTCATGATAATGGAAGATTCTTGGCTAGGATAGATGAAAAAGAAAAGACTATTACTTATCCTAGGTTAAAGGATTTTGGTGTTGAGTTGTCTACAGTATTTCTTTTTTCTATAGATGATGAGAAGTTCTTTTTGGTAAATGAAACTGATGTAATATCAGAGGCAGATTATCCAGCTGGTTTTGAATTATGCGATATGAAGCAGTTTAGGCAAGAATATCTTTTTCCAAAGCATTATGTTTTTGCTGCTTTTACAGCAGTACAGTTGGCAGAATGGTACGAGGGGACAGTATACTGCGGGAAATGTGGCACTAGGACAAATCACTCTGAGACAGAGCGAGCAAAGGTATGCCCAAATTGCGGGAAAGTTGTTTATCCGCGTATAAATCCTGCTGTTATAGTGGGGGTGACTAATGGTGATAGACTCTTACTGACTAAGTATAGGGCTGGATATTCTCACAATGCTCTGGTTGCAGGGTTTACAGAAATAGGTGAGACACTAGAGGAGACTGTTGAGCGCGAAGTCATGGAGGAAACAGGACTTAAGGTAAAAAATATCCGCTATTATAAATCTCAACCATGGGGAATAGCCAGTGATATTTTGATGGGCTTTTACTGTGATGTAGATGGGGATGACACCATAAAGATGGATGAGTCTGAGCTGAAATACGCCCAGTGGGTTCCAAGAGAAGAAATAGAGTTGCAGCCACTTGAATATAGTCTTACCAATGAGATGATGAAAATATTTAAAGAATCAAAAGTTTGACTATAAATACTTTTGCAAAAGCGTGGATTTGCCAGTTTTTGATTTCAATTTGAGTGATTTTGCAAAGAGTCATTATTATATAATCTAGGAGTAAGGGGATATCCCCAAATATTAGTATATGAAATTACTCTTGGGAGGAATGATGATTTATAAATTTGAGGATTACAAAAAAGTTGAAATAAAAAGAAATCATCTTAATCTAGGCCAGACTAGAGAAGATGGGGCAAGCTTTCAGGTAAATAGCCGCTACATTGAAAAGGATGGCAGACCTTGGATTGGGGTCATGGGAGAGTATCACTATGTGAGAGATTCTCGTGAAAAATGGGAAGAAGAACTTCGCAAAATGAAAGCTGGTGGAATCAACACAGTTGCTTCCTATGTATTTTGGATTTATCACGAGGAAATTGAGGGAGAATATGATTTCACTGGTGATAGAAATCTAAGAGAATTTGTTGAGCTATGTCAAAAGATTGGACTTTCATTTGTACTTCGAATTGGACCATGGTGTCATGGCGAGGTGAGAAATGGAGGCTTTCCAGATTGGCTTTTGAAAAAGGGCTGCAAGCTCAGAGAAAATGACCCTGAATATCTCAGTCTTGTAGAGGTTTGGTATAGAAAAATATTTGAACAGGTTGAGGGATTATTTTTCAAAGATGGTGGTCCTATTATGGGTATCCAAATAGAAAATGAGCTGACTGATAATGCTGAGCATTTAGGTGAGCTGAAAAAGATAGCTCTAAGAATTGGCTTTGATGCACCTATTTGGACGGTTACTGGGTGGAATAGCATCTACGGTGCAAAGTTCCCACTAAAGGAGTTCTTACCGGTGTTTGGGGCTTATGTGGATGCACCTTGGCTTGACCACACTGATACATTGCCACCTTCAAAGCATTATACATTTGATACCTGTAGAAATGATGCTGCTATAGGCATGGATTTGATAAAAGATGTAGATGACGATGGATGGAGACTTCCTTATGAGGACTATCCATTTGCTACATGTGAACTGGGGAGTGGACTTCCTGCTTCGTATATACGTAGACCATTTGTCAGCCCAATGGATGCCTATGCCCTTAGCCTTGTAAAGCTAGGCTGTGGTAACAATCTGGTAGGTTACTATATGTATCACGGTGGAACCAACAAAATAGGTAAGCTATCTACTTTGCATGAGAGCAAAGCTACTGGATATCCTAATGATTATGCGATTTTAAACTATGATTTTCAGACTTGTATTGGTGAGTACGGACAGATAAGAGACCAGTACAAGCTGCTTAATCTAATTCATTTATTCTTAAATGATTTTGGAGATATCCTTGCACCAATGGAACATGTTCCAGCAGAACAATTCGTAAATGCGGATGACGATGCAGACCTTAGATACTGTATGAGAACCGACGGTGAAAGCGGATTTGTATTTGTCAATCATCATCAAAGAGGGATGATTCTAAAGGATGTTGTTGATGCCAGCATTGATACAGGTAAAGTGACATTTCCTTCTATGAATTTTACAGGGCAGGTGGCATGCATTCTTCCATTTAATATAAGCCTTGGAGACAGATTGCTAGACTACGCTACAGCTCAGCTTTTATGTCAGGATGGCAGTACTTTTTATTTTGCGGCAGTTCCAGGCAACGGGCCAAAGTATTCAATTGATGGAATAGTCTATGAGGTGGACATGACTGCAGATGATACCGAGCTTATAGTAGGTGCTATTAGTATCATCACATTGTCATGGGAGAGGGCTCTTGACCTTAGAAAAGTAGATGGAGAGATTTACTTTGATGAGGCTGTTATGACTGTGTCAGAGTATGTTTTAGAGGATATCGACAATCCATTTTCTTTATCATATCCGGAGATATTTGAGTTAGGTAATGGTTCTCGAAATATAACCTATAAGAAGATAATTGCAAAGTCTTCAGAGGGCCTGGTTGAAATCAAAGAAAAATATGATGTTGCTCAACTGTATGTGGATGGAAAACTAGTAGCAGATAGTTTTTACATTGGGGTGCCATGGCAGGTAAGTGCATCCCTTATATATGGAAGAGATGCATATATCGTTTACAGTGATTATGATGATGTAAATGTATATCGGGACTATGATAATTGCTAGTGAGTAAGGCTTTATTTATATAGAAGATTTATTATAGTAATTATGACGATGTAAGCCTGTAATAGGCAGGGAGATTGCAGTAGAATTCCTAGGATTCTTGTGGCATAATACATTTCAAAATGCAATAAAAGAGGTAGTGTCATGAAAGAGAACATCGTTTTAATTGGTATGCCTGGAGTTGGAAAGAGTACTCTTGGTGTTGTTTTAGCAAAGCAGTTGGGATACGAATTTGTAGATGCAGATTTGTTGATTCAAAAGCGTGAGAATCGTCTTTTGAAAGAGATAATTGCTGATGAAGGCGTAGAAGGCTTTATGCAGATTGAAAACGATGTTAATGCAAGCATCGAGACATCAAAGACAGTTATTGCAACAGGCGGTAGCGTTATCTATGGCAAGGAGGCTATGGCTCATCTTCAGGAGATTGGTACAGTAGTTTATTTGAAGCTTGACTATGATACTCTTGATGGAAGACTTGGTAGCTTAAAGGGAAGAGGCGTAGTTTTAAAGGACGGCCAAGACCTTAGAGCTCTCTATGAAGAGAGAGTTCCACTTTATGAGAAATACGCAGATGTTATCGTAGATGAGGGTGGACTTGATCTTGAGGCTACACTTGAGGCGGTATTAGAGCAGTTATAATACTGCGCTAGCTAATGGAAATCGTGGGCAATGCCTATTATTATAAAAGGAGTTGAAGCTTTATTAGCTGCAACTCCTTTTTTTTAGCGCTCCGAAACCTTTTTGTATTCTGTTTTAACTAGCCACTTCTGGTCGATGACTTTCAGCTCATCGCCAAAGAGAATGTGAAGTCTCACAGATGATGGCTGCTTTTCAATGTCCTGCACAGTGCCCTCACCGAATTTAGGGTGTGTGACTGTGTCGCCAATTTCGTATTTGATTTTGGCGTTTTCCATGTTCTTGATGGCGCGCTGTGTGCGGTATGTATCAAGAAGCTGTACCTGCTTGTGATCAACGCTTGGTCGCTCGAGAACTGATTCGTAGTCTATTTTTTTGATGCTAGATTCTTCTATATAATAATCTGCTGGGATGGCGCCGATAAGTGAGCAGCAGTATTTCCAAGCACTGCCGTGAACGCCAGGCTGCCAATTGTATCTATCAGGGATGTTTATATGGCGAGTCATGTAGTGGGCATATTCATGCTTGTAGAGGTTGATTCTGTCGTTTTTAGATATTTGCCCATTCATGCAAAAACCAATGAAAAATAATGAAAATTGAAATTGTTCCTCGTCATCATAAGATGGAGGAAGATAAGAGCCAAGTACCTTTTCGTCCATTCCAAAAGTAATAGGTACCTCCGCCCCTCGTAGACCTAACTTGTGGTCAAGAACTGAGTAAAGAGCGGTAATCTCTGCACGTAAAACCGGTTCTTCATCGTGCAACATTTTTAGCATATCTTTTTTTGTCATGTGTTACTCCTTAAATAATGAAAAACTGCATTTCAGTATATCAAGGCAAATGAAAAGATACAATTACCAATCTGCTGAAAACGTGATATTTTTGTTAATAATTAGCTATAAATTTGACTTGAGAATTGCCGAGATATACTATGATGATAAGAGGTGAGTTGCGCCCTTTTTTAAGAGGTGGTTTTTATGAATAAATCAATTAGAAAATTAAAAGGCTTTATGTCCTTATCTTTAATAGTGTTTGTGGTAGTAGCTTTGCTTGGTATTTCTATGATTGCAGATGCAAAAAAGAAATCATCATCAGCTACCTATTCAGAAGGAGATAATATAGCATTTGGCTCCTTGGATGGCAATATTATTAACTGGACGATTCTGTCATATGATGAGAATACAGGTGTTGCTTTTGTGGTATCGAGAAAGACACTTAATTCATATTCTATTTCAGACTATAGAAGCTCAGTAAATATGCAGGTTATCCAGCAGCAAGGTGGCAACACTGGCTATGTACCATGGGCAAATAATTATTGGAGAGGTTGGCTAAATCAGGTATTTTATGTTAATGCTTTTAGTGATGCAGAGCGAGCAATGATTAAGCCTACTGAGCTTACTGCTGCTGCCAGCCAGACAAGCCTTATGAATTTCTATAAGGATACAACACTTGATGATTTCTATGTAAAGACAGGAGAAAAGAACTCCTTGAATCTGAGTATTTACAACAGTCAGATGACTACTACAGACTATGTTTTCTTCCTGTCTACTGATGAATATACAGCCCATAAAGATAGCATGAAATATGAGACCGCAGGTACTTGGCCACTTAGAACCAATTCCTTTGATGATCCTGTGTTTGGTCTGTTTGTAAATGATACTTCAAAGCTTATAGAAAAGTGGGGCTATTATAATGGCACAGGAATTAGACCTGCAATGTATATTCAGCTGACTGCACCAAAGCCAGCAGAGGAGACTGCTACCTCAGGCAACAAGAGTGCAACTACAACAAATGCTAATTCAGCATCAAGCAATAATCAGGCAAATGCTAGCAATACCGATGCAAGCAAGACGGATGCAGCTGCTTCAACAGCATCTAATTCCAACGCCAATAACGCTAAAGCAACTAACACTAGTGCAGCTGGTAATCAATCCGCTGCCAATTCAAATAATGCTAATGCAGCGTCAAATAATGCCAATAGCGGTTCTAATGCAGGCGGACAAGAAGCATCAAAACCTAGTGCTACCAACTCGAGAAAGTATGCAAATAATGGAACCAATATAGGCAATATTACATTGCCAGATGATGCAAGCTATACATTGTCTGCAGGTAGCACCGCACAGGTTGCCTTGAATATGGAATATTTAAATAGCACAGACAAGCAATATACCATCACCTACACTTCTTCTGATGGCAGTATTTTCACCGTTGACTCAAATGGTTTAATTACAGGAGTTGGTCGAGGGACTGGCACTTTAAGTGTTAGAATGAAGAAGTCAAACGGCAAGGTATATAGCATGAGTTGCCGAATAGATGTAACCTAAGCTCTCGCAAAAGCGAGAGCTTTTTTTATGCAATGCTTTAGGAATTTTTTATAGATTTTTTATTAGTAAAATCCTGCGATAACATTTATACTAAGATATAGAAAACTTAGGATTCGTAGGAGGTTAGAAATGTATTACGGATATGGTTATGGAATGGGATATCATTTTGATTGGACAATAATCCTGGTTTTAATAGGAGCTCTTGTCAGTGGTATTGCGTCAATCAATGTAAATAGGACTTACAGTAAATATAGTAGAGTTGGCAATTATAGAGGATTGACATCTAATCAGGTTGCTGAGCATATTTTACATGCAGCAGGCATTTATGATGTTAGAATCGAGAGAGTCAGAGGAAACTTAACTGACCACTATTCTCCAAAGGAAAAGGTGCTTCGCTTATCAGATGCAGTATATGGCCGCACAAGCGTGGCAGCTATTGGAGTAGCAGCTCATGAGTGTGGACATGCTATTCAGCATCAGGAGGACTACGCTCCCCTTAGATTGCGTTCGGCATCAGTGCCACTTGCAAGTATTGGTTCATGGGTTTCATGGCCTGTTATTGTAATTGGACTTCTCATTGGTTCCACACCTATTGCACAGGTTGGTATTTTCTTGTTTACATTTGTAGTGCTGTTTCAGCTTATTACTTTGCCAGTTGAGTTTGATGCCAGCGCAAGAGCACTGAGGATTTTAGAGCAGGACAGAATCCTTGAGGGTGAGGAGCATAGAGGTGCTACAAAGGTGCTGAAGGCAGCAGCTATGACATATGTAGCAGCGTTGTTTACAACTATTATGCAGCTTCTTAGACTAGTGCTATTAGTAAACGGCAGAAGCAGAGATGATTAGTCATTTATTAGGAGATTAATTTGAAGTATTTGCATGATGTAGTTAAAGTGACAGACATAGAGTCCCTCCATTTTGATTATCCAGAAGGGACTTTGGTTTTAACAGATAATCAGGCTGTTATAGATGCTTGTAATGAGAAAAAGCAGCCGGTGGTGGCATTTGAACATGATGGTGTTACCATGCTTAAGTGTGACCATATTTTAATTGATCCAGACGAGGTTGATGATCAGGACTATGAGGATATATATCGTAGATGCGTAGGACTTCCACTTTTTATATCCGAGACTGACAGGACTATTATTAGAGAGTTTTCCATGGATGATTTAGATAGCTTGTTTGAGCTATATAATGATCCTGGAATTGTAGAATACATGGAACCTCTTTTTGAGTACGAAGAGGAGCGGCAATACGAGGAGGATTACATTCAATATATCTATAAATTATATGGATTTGGAATGTGGTTGATTTTTGATAAAGCTACTGGCAAACTAGTTGGTAGAGCAGGTATTGAAGTTAGAGAATCCTGTGACAGAGAGAATCAGGCGGAGCTTGGTTTTTGTATCTCCCCTGATAGATGGAAGCAGGGGCTTGCCTTTGAGGTGTGCTCTGAGATTATTAGACTGGCAAGGGATAGATTTTCCCTGACGAGTCTTGTGGCTAGATGCGACCCTGATAATGTGGCAAGCAGGGGATTATTGAAAAAGTTGGGGTTTTCACATATTGGCTTCGAGCTGGATGGAGATTGTAGATATTTTAGGGAGATAGGATAGTATGGATTTAAAAGCTTATCAGCACGAGGTGGTTGTTACAGATGCGGGATTACCTTTCAAACTTTTTTCATTTGAAGGAGCAAATGGTAATTATACAAGAGATAAGCATTGGCACCGTTCGATAGAGATTTTTGCAGTATGGGAGGGCAAGCTTGACTTTACTCTTCACGAGAAGAAGTTCCCTCTTAGCGCAGGCGAATTTGTTATTGTAAATAGTAATGAGGTGCATAGCATTGCAGCTCCAAACCCTAATAGGACAGTGGTTCTACAGATTCCACAGGACACATTTGCGGATTATTTTACAGACGATCAGTTCATTTGGTTCTCCCATGGAGATAGAGAGACTGACCACAGAGTGTTTACTCTTCTTCAGGAGATGTATCTTATCAATACAAAAGGGGAGGAGGGTTATCGCCTTCAGGTCCTCAGTCTTTACTATGAGCTTTTGTATATACTCGTTACCAAATACAGAAAGTTCAATGTAAATGAAGACATTTTAAAGAGCAACAAGCAGCTTAAGAAGCTTTCAAATATTACTAGATATATGAAGGATCATTATGCTGAGCCTCTTTCTCTTGAGATGATGGCAGAACAGTTTAGTTATTCACCATCATATCTATCGAGAATGTTCCAAAAGCATGCGGGCATCAATTTTAAGGATTATCTTCTTGGCATCAGACTTGAGCATGCAGTTAGAGAATTAGAGGAGACAGGCGGCCAGATAGTAGATATTGCTTTAGGCAATGGCTTCCCTAATTCAAAGGCATTTTCCAATGCTTTTAGAGACAAATATGGTGTGTTACCTAGCGAATATCGCAAGAATAAATAATCATAGTTGTTGACTTTGATATATTGTTTGGTTACAATCATTTCAATTGAATAGATGTCTTCAGGGCAGGGTGTGATTCCCTACCGGTGGTATAGCCCACGAGCCTTTTGGCATGATTCGGTGAGATTCCGAAGCCGACAGTATAGTCTGGATGAAAGAAGATGGTAGTTTACTTTTGAATTTATAGCTCTGAGATTTTATGTCTCAGAGCTTTTTAATTTATAAGAGTAGATGTTTCATGCAAAAGTTTGAAACAGAAGCTGCGTATTTAGCCTTGGAGAAATCCAAGGCTTTTTTGATTCTATTTACGAGAACCACATGAGCAAGAGTAAAGCAGTGGCACTGGGATTCTGGGAATGTGGGCTGAATAGAATCTTAAAAATAGGAGGAATTATGGAAGATAAAATTTATATGCAACGAGCAATCGAGCTTGCCAGGCGAGGTGAGGGATTCGTAAATCCGAATCCCATGGTGGGAGCAGTAATAGTCAAAGATGGTGTGATTATAGGTGAGGGCTACCATGAAAAATATGGACAGCTTCACGCTGAGAGAAATGCCTTTAAGGATTGTAAAAAAAGAGGAAACTCAGCAAAAGGAGCAACAATGTATGTAACCTTAGAGCCATGTTGCCACTATGGGAAAACACCTCCATGTACAGAAGCTATTATTGAGAATGGAATCAAAAGAGTGGTGATTGGAACACTTGATGTGAATCCTGTGGTTGCAGGAAAAGGAGCCGAAATTTTAAGGTCCAGTGGCATCAAAGTTGAAGTAGGACTTCTAGGAAAAGAATGCAAGAATCTCAATAGAATTTTTAATAAATACATGGCAACAGGAAAGCCATATGTTGTTATGAAATACGCAATGACTGCTGATGGCAAGATAGCCACAAAAACAGGTGAGTCAAAGTGGATAACTGGAGCTGAAGCAAGAAAAAATGTTCATAGACTGAGAAATAGATTGTCGGGAATTATGGTTGGCGTATCTACGGTAATTATGGATGATCCAATGTTGGATTGTCGATTAGATGAGCCGGCTGTTAATCCAATAAGAATTATCTGCGATTCCCATTTACGAACTCCAATTGAATCAAAGATCGTTCAAACAGCAGATAGCATAAAAACTATCATTGCAACCACATCGGAAGATGAGGCTAAGGTCGCTGAGTTAGAAAAAAGGGGCTGCTTGGTTTTGAGATTACCGAAAACTGAGCAGGGAATCGATTTAAATGCTCTGATGGTGGAGCTTTCCAATAGAGGGATTGATAGCGTGCTGATTGAGGGAGGAGGAACTATTAATTATAGTGCCCTCAAGTCAAAAATAGTGGATGAGATACATATCCACATGGCTCCAAAGATTTTTGGAGGAAGCAGCAAATCACCAGTAGAAGGGGCAGGCATAGAAAGCATCAACGATGCAATAAGGCTAAATCCAATTAATACCAGCTGGCTGGGAGAAGATTTGGTTATAGAAAATGAGGTGATTTACTGATGTTTACGGGAATAGTTGAAGAGCTGGGCAGTGTTAGGAGAATTGTTAAAGGCCCTAAGGAGCAGCGTATTACTATTGCATGTAAAAAGATTTTGGAGGATATCCACCGGGGAGACAGCATTGCTGTAAATGGCGTGTGCCTGACAGTGGTGGATTATGATGGCTCCTCTTTTTCTGCTGATGTTATGAATGAGACAATGGCTCGCTCTAGCTTAGGAAGCCTTAATTCTACAAAGCCTGTGAATCTTGAGAGGGCTATGAGCGCCGATGGAAGATTTGGAGGTCACATAGTAAGCGGTCACATTGATGGCACAGGAACCATCCAAAGCATCAAAAAGGATGGAAATGCTGTTTGGTTTGAAATAAAGGCCGGAGGAGAAATAATTGATGGGATTGTTGAAAAAGGCTCTATAGCAATTGATGGAATTAGCCTTACAGTTGCAGCAGTAGATAGTAGCAGCTTCAAAGTATCAATCATCCCACACACATTAAAGGAAACGGTTTTGAGCCAGAAGCAAATCGGGGATGTAGTGAATTTGGAAAATGATGTTGTGGGGAAATATGTTAAGAAATTTTTGGCAAGCTTTGCAAATACAGAGACTTCTGATGATAGAAAAGGGACAAAAAGTTTGACAAAAGAGTTTTTAATGGCAAACGGATTTTAGGTCTTTTAGGAAAGGGTAAATGATGGAAAGAGAATTAATTGAGAAAGCTATCAAGGATTTGCAGGAGGGCAAAGTGATTATGGTTATGGACGACGAGGACAGAGAAAACGAAGGTGATTTCATCTGTGCCGCTGAGTTTGCTACCACTGAAAATGTTAATTTAATGGCATCTGTAGGCAAGGGGCTTATTTGTATGCCAATGAGTGAAAGATTGGCGGCGAAATTGGCGCTGCCACCCATGGTTACTCACAACACCGATAATCACGAAACCGCATTTACGATATCCATTGATCATGTATCTACTACAACAGGAATATCAGCAGCAGAACGAGGAATTACTGCTAGAAGCTGTGTTAAAGATGATGTAAGTCCTCTTGATTTCAGACGACCAGGTCACATGTTTCCACTGGTGGCAAAAGAGGGCGGCGTAATAGAGCGAGCTGGCCATACAGAGGCCACAGTTGATTTGATGAAGCTAGCAGGTCTTAAGGAATGTGGGCTTTGCTGCGAAATCATGGCAGAGGATGGCTCGATGATGAGAGGTGAGAGCCTTAAGAAACTTGCTAAGGATTTGGGGATAACATTTATCACAATTCCTCAGCTTGTGGAATATCGCAAGGTTTACGACAAGCTTGTAGAGTGCGTAGCCATTGCAAAGATGCCTACAAGATACGGTGAGTTTATGGCACATTGCTACATTAATAAAATAAACGGGGAACACCATGTGGCTTTAGTTAAGGGTGATATTAGTGATGGAGAAAATATTCTTTGCCGCGTTCACTCGGAGTGTCTGACAGGGGATGTCTTTGGCTCTATGAGATGCGATTGTGGTCAGCAGTTTGATGCGGCTATGAAAGCCATCGCAAAAGAGGGCCGAGGAGTTCTTTTATATATGAGACAAGAGGGCAGGGGAATTGGTCTTGTGAATAAATTGAAGGCCTACAAGCTACAGGATGAAGGTATGGATACTTTGGATGCAAATATAGCACTAGGATTTCCAGGAGATTTGAGAGAGTACTACACAGGAGCTCAGATTCTTAGAGATTTAGGAATTCATTCACTTGAGCTTCTGACCAACAATCCAGACAAGGTATATCAATTATCCGACTATGGAATGGAAATTTCTAAAAGAGTTCCTATTGAAATAGAGGCAAACAAATATGATGTTTTCTATTTAAAAACAAAGAAAGCTCGCATGGGACATATTTTAGAAGTGGAAGATGTTAAACAGGAAATTATTTAATTAAAAGGAGAATATAATATGAAAGTTTATGAAGGAAAGCTTGTATCAGAAGGCGTAAAGGTAGGTATTGTAGTAGCAAGATTTAATGAGTTTATTACATCAAAGCTTTTAGGTGGTGCCATTGATGGCTTGAAAAGAGAGAATGTAAAAGAGGATGATATTGATGTGGCTTGGGTTCCAGGTGCATTTGAGATTCCACTTATTGCTAAAAAGATGGCTGAAAGTAAAAAATATGACGCTGTTATCTGTCTCGGTGCAGTAATCAGAGGCGCAACATCACACTATGACTATGTTTGTGCTGAGGTATCAAAGGGTGTTGCACAGGTGTCTATGAATGCTGATATTCCAGTAATGTTTGGAATTCTCACAACTGATACTATTGAGCAGGCAGTGGAGCGCGCAGGCACAAAGGCAGGTAATAAGGGATTTGAATGTGCTCAGGGTGCAATCGAGATGGTTAATCTTATCCGTGAGATGAAATAGCAAAAATTAATAAAAGTCAAAAAACTTACATCACGTAGTAAATTTTTAAAAGTCTCTAATACGTTAATTTTGATAATATTTGTATAACAAATGACAGTATTTTGTAAGAAATGCTGAAAGTTCGCCATTTGCTGGCAGAAAGTAACAAAAATGGCGAGCTTATTATCAAACGTATTGGAGGCTTTTCCTATTTATGAGACAAAGGGAAGGCTAGTAAAAGGAGGGTAATTAAAATGACAAACATGCCAAATGTAAAAATTGGTGTAGTAGCAGTATCACGTGACTGCTTCCCAGAGAGCTTATCAGTAGACAGAAGAAAGGCACTTATTGCAGCTTATACAAAAAAGTATGGTAGCGAGCACATCTATGAGTGTCCTGTATGTATAGTAGAGAGCGAGATCCATATGGTTCAGGCTCTTGAGGATATCAAGAAAGCTGGATGTAATGCACTTTGCGTATATCTTGGTAACTTCGGTCCTGAGATTTCAGAGACACTTCTTGCTAAGCACTTTGATGGTCCTAAGATGTTCTGTGCAGCAGCTGAGGAATCAGGCAACAGCCTTTTAGATGGTAGAGGAGATGCTTACTGCGGTATGCTTAATGCTTCTTACAACCTTCAGCTTAGAAATGTTAAGGCTTATATCCCAGAGTATCCAGTAGGTGATGCTGAGGATTGCGCTGATATGATTCATGACTTTGAGCCAATCGCTCGTGCAGTAATCGCACTTTCAGATCTTAAGATTATCAGCTTTGGTCCACGTCCAATGAACTTCCTTGCTTGTAATGCACCAATCAAGCAGCTTTACAACCTTGGTGTTGAAATTGAGGAGAACTCAGAGCTTGATCTTTTCGAAGCATTCAACAAGCATGCTGGTGACAGCCGTATTCCAGAAGTTGTTGCTGATATGGAGAAGGAGCTTGGCGCTGGTAACAAGAAGCCAGAGGTTCTTGAGAAGCTTGCTCAGTATGAGCTTACACTTAAGGATTGGGTAAGAGACCACAAGGGATATCGTAAATACGTAGCAATCGCTGGCAAGTGCTGGCCTGCATTCCAGACACAGTTTGGTTTCGTTCCTTGCTATGTTAACTCTCGTCTTACAGGTGAAGGAATCCCTGTATCATGTGAGGTTGATATCTACGGATGTCTTTCAGAGTTTATCGGTACAGTTGTATCAGAGGATGTTGTTACACTTCTTGATATCAACAACTCAGTACCAAAGGATATGTACAATGAGGAAATCAAGGGTAAGACAAATTACACACTTGAGGATACATTCATGGGATTCCACTGCGGAAATACATGCTCTAAGAAGCTTGCATTCTGCGAGATGAGAAACCAGAAGATTATGGCACGCGCACTTCCTGTAGAGGTTACAAACGGAACACTCGAGGGAGATATCGCTCCAGGTGAGATTACATTCTACAGACTTCAGTCTACAGCAGACAACAAGCTTCGTGCTTACATCGCACAGGGCGAGGTTCTTGATGTACGTACTAAGTCATTTGGTTCAATCGGTGTATTTGCTATCCCTGAGATGGGCAGATTCTATCGTCACTGGTTAATCGAAAAGGGATTCCCACATCACGGTGCTGTTGCATTCGGTCACTATGGAAAGTCACTCTTCGAAGTATTTAAGTACATCGGAGTATCTGTTGACGAAATCGGATACAACCAGCCTGCAGGCGTAAGATATCCTACAGAGAATCCTTGGAGATAATATAGATTAAGATTTGGCTGGCTTCGGCCAGCCATTTTAGAAAAGGAGAATGGAATTATGTATTACATTGGTGTTGATCTTGGTACATCCGCAGTTAAGCTCCTTCTTATGGAAGGCAACGGAGATATCAAGAAAATCGTTTCAAAGGAATATGACCTCAGCTTCCCACATCCAGGTTGGTCTGAGCAGAAGCCAGAAGATTGGTGGACTCAGGTAGTCGCTGGTATCAAGGAGCTTACTTCAGAGGTTGATAAGTCACAGGTTGCTGGTATTTCATTTGGTGGCCAGATGCACGGACTTGTAACACTTGATGCAAATGACAATGTTATTCGCCCAGCAATTCTTTGGAATGATGGACGTACAGGAAAAGAGACAGATTATCTCAATACAGTAATTGGAAAGGATAAGCTTTCTGCATACACAGCAAATATAGCCTTTGCTGGATTTACAGCTCCAAAGATTCTTTGGATGCAGGAGAATGAGCCAGAGCTTTGGGCTAAGGTTGCAAAGATTATGCTTCCAAAGGACTATATTGCATACAAGCTTTCCGGATCATTCTGTACAGATTATTCAGATGCCAGTGGAATGCTTCTTCTTGATGTAAAAAATAGATGCTGGAGCAAGGAGATGATGGATATTTGCCATGTCTCAGAGGCACAGCTTCCTAAGTTATATGAGAGCTATGAGGTAGTTGGCACAATTAAGCCAGAGGTTGCTTCAGAGCTTGGCTTTACAAATGATGTAAAGATTATCGCAGGTGCAGGTGACAATGCAGCAGCTGCTGTTGGTACTGGTACAGTAGGAGAGGGCAAGTGCAATCTTTCTATTGGTACTTCAGGTACAATTTTCATCTCTAGCAAGAACTTTACAGTAGACCCTGCAAATGCGCTTCATTCATTTGACCATGCTGATGGTGGTTATCATCTTATGGGATGTATGCTTTCTGCGGCATCTTGCAATAAGTGGTGGATGGATGAGATTCTTAAGACAAAGGACTATCCAGCAGAGCAGGCAGGTATTAAGAACCTTGGTGAGAACAGAGTATTCTATCTTCCATATCTTATGGGAGAGCGTAGCCCTCACAACAATCCAGATGCACGTGCTATGTTTATAGGCATGTCAATGGATACAACAAGAGAGGATATGACACAGGCTGTTCTTGAGGGTGTTGCATTCGGACTTCGCGATTCACTTGAGGTAGCTAGAAGCCAAGGTATTAAAATTGAGCGTTCTAAGATTTGCGGTGGTGGTGCTAAGTCTCCACTTTGGCAGCAGATTATCGCTTCAGTTATGAACCTTAAGCTTGATATTTTAGAGAATGAGGAAGGCCCAGGTCTTGGCGGTGCTATTCTTGCAGCTGTTGGTTGCGGAGAATATGCATCAGTTGAGGAGGCTTGCGACAAGCTTGTTAAGGTAAAGACTACAGTTGAGCCAGATCCAGAGCTTATTCGTAAATACGAAGAGCGTTACCAGGAGTTCAAGAAGCTTTACCCAACAGTAAAATCGCTCTTCTAGTTTATGGTAAAGTGATTACAATAGAATATTGATAAAGTAATAATTAATAGAAGCTTCGTTGCTATCTGAGGTTTATGGAGTCGTAACCGACATCTTGTAGCCATTGGCAACGGAGCTTTTTTATTTTTTTTTAAAAAGTGGTTGACAGATATATTATACTAGTGTACTATTCCTATAGTACACTAATACATTAGAAAAAGGAGTGAGCTATGAAGTACGATACAAATGCTCCCATCTATCTACAAGTGGTGGATGCCATCAAGCTAGATATTATTAATGGGAAGATAAGCCCAGGTGAGAAATTACCATCAGGAAGGGATTTGGCTGTGTTGTACACTATCAATCCAAATACTTCAGCTCGAGTTTATACCGAGCTTGAAGCCCAGGGTATTTGTTACACAAAAAGAGGAATGGGCACCTACGCGACAGAGGACTTGGAGCGGATAAAAGAATGCCGCGACGAGATGGCTAATGAGACACTTAATAAGTTCCTTGTTAGTTTGAAACAGCTTGGTATTTCAAAAGAAGAAGCAATCGATATGATTAACCAGGCAAATGATATATGCATCTTATAGGGAGGTAATTTTTTATGAAACTAGAAAGTATTAATGTTACAAAGAAATTTCCTGGAAAAGTTGCCATTGAAAATATTTCGATGACTTTAGAGCCAGGACACATATACGCCTTACTTGGACCTAATGGAAGTGGTAAGACTACATGGATGAAGACAGTTGCAGGTCTTATCAAGGCAACATCAGGCGAGATTAAATTTAACGATGTGGCAGTTAACACAGACAGCCGCAAGAAGATCGCTTACATGTCTACTGAGCCATACTTTTACGATTGGATGACAGTAGGGGATGTTGGTAGGTACTATCAGGATTTCTTTGATGATTTCTCAATGGAGAAATATGATGAGCTCCTTGCAGGAATGAATCTTGATAAGAAGCTTAAGATCAAGACTCTTTCATCAGGTATGATGGCAAAGCTTAAGATTGCAGTTACCATGGGTAGAAATGCAGATGTTTATATGCTTGATGAGCCACTTAATGGAATCGATTTGATTGCAAGAGATGAGGTTATGAGAATGGTTCTCACCTCTGCATCAGAAGACAATATTATGATTATTTCTAGTCACTTGGTTGAGGAGCTTGAGGCCGTAGTTGACCGAGCAATCTTCATCCAAGATGGACATTTTGCAGGAATGTATGATGTGGAGCAGCTTAGAGTTATGGATAGTATTTCGTTAGCAGATAAGTACCGCACAGTTTACGGCGGAGTAAGGGAGGCATAATATGTTAAAACTATTTAAATATGAGCTCAGAAAAACACTTAACCTTAAGATAATAATGCTTTGTGTTACAGGAATTCTAGAGTTATTCTTTTTGTTTGGTCTTTATGGAGATAATGATAATATTTTTGCAGCATCATGCTTTTTCTTATTTTTAATGGCTTTTGTTGCAACAGTAATAATTGGCGTACATAGCATGAAGCTTTTGAGAAATGATTTGAATACAAAGCAGGCATATATGCTATTTATGACTCCTAATAGTAGTTACAAGATTCTTGGAGCTAAGGTAATCGAAAATGGAGTTTCTGTATTCTTAACTGGAGTATTCTATTTTCTTTTAGGAATGCTTGATATAAGCCTAGTATTTGGAAAATATGGTGAATTGTCAAATATGCTTGATTACATAAATGAATTTTTTGCATTTAAAAACTGGGATGCGATTTCGATTTCTCTTTTAGCTTCATACGGATTGGTACAGATTTTACACTGGTTATACATTATTGCAGTTGCATTTTTTGCAATCGTGCTTTCTGCTACATTCTTTAATGGAAAGAAATGGAATTCATTTGCATCACTTGGAATTTTCATTGCAATTGTTGTTGTAGTTAATGTAATTATAAATGCTATTTTTGGTGGAGCAAGTATTGCTATATCATCTGCTCAAAACTTGATAATGTCAGCGATATTCTTTGTATTGTCAGTTGTTATGTACTTTATCACAGCATGGGTAATGGATAATTCACTCTCAGTATAGTATTTGTCAGGTTAGAGGGGTGGTGCACAGATGACCGCCCCTTTTCATGTTTATAAGGAGATTTTATGAGTAAAAGAAATAAAGTATTAGCGGCACTAATAGCTCTTACAATGTGTTTAAGCTTTACCTTTAATGCCAATGTTGTAAAAGCAAGTGAAGCATATACTGAACAAACTGCTATTGTTCATGTATATTCAGAAGATAATATTCAACCACTTCAGATAAGATTTTATAAGGGATTTTCAGCACCTTATATTAAGCTTACAGATTACTATAGATATTTAACTGGTAAGGAAATGAGCGTTCAGAAAAATAACGATGGAGACTACACATTCAAATCAGCAATGGGCGCAACTGCAGTTATTGATACCGATGAAAATACCCTTTATTCTTCGGATTTTGATAATTTTATTAATACCACTATTACAAAACAGGATAATGTTCCTAATGTATATTACGATGGTTATCCTTTTGTGGAAATCTATGGAGCTACACCTGATAAGGCTCCAGAGTCTAAGACTATAGATTTTGATAATTACTCAATTGATTTAATAGAGGACGAGAGTCAGGGTGATATTTGGATTCCATATCTTACAGCATCAGATATGTTTTCAGGAGTAGTTATGTATCGTATGCTCTATGATAGCAAGGAATTTTATATTCTTGATGAAAACAGTGACTATACGTACATGGACGTAGTACCTTCTGATAAATATCAGGGTAACGTAAAGAATTATTTAAAAGAGGGAAAAAGAGATAAATCCTTAGCTGAGTACAGCTATAATGAGATGTGCTTCGTATATGACAACTATTTTGGATATCCAGAGCAAATGGGGCTTGGAGCAGAGATTAAAGAGAAGGGCCTCGACGAGACACTTAAACAGCATGATATCTTTACTGCGCAGGCAAGAGAGTGGTTTCTATCAGATGATCCAGCTGAATACGTAGCTGCCACAGTAATACTAGATGATTATCTAAGTGATGGTGGACATACATATTTAGGCGATATGGGAGCTACTTATTTTTCAGAAGATACCATAGATGATGCAAAGCAGCTTTTGTATAGCATGGACTTTGGTTTTTCGAACACTGTAGCATTGGGAACTAAGTTTGAAAAAATGCAGTACTTGCAGCAGATGAAGCAGGATAAATGGGGTGATGAGTATTTCCATATTGAGGGAGATACAGCACTCTTTAGCTTTGACAGTTTTGTGGCAGATGAACAGGCTTGGCGTGATTTTTACGAAAATGGCGGTGAACTGCCGGATGATACTGTTGGAGATTTCAAGAGAGCCTTGGATGCAGCAGCTGATGCAAATGTAAAGAATTTTGTTATTGACCTTTCTTCAAATGGAGGCGGCTCTGCAGACGTAGTATTTTTGATGGCTTGTGCCATGACAGGTAATGCAAAGATGTCTTATCAAAATGCTATTGGAGGACAGTTTACAACAGTTCAGTATTTAGCAGATATTAATTTTGATAAGGTTTTTGATTATAAAGACTTTGAGCCTTATGACTTTAATTTTGGTGTTCTGACAAGTGATTTTTCATTCTCTTGCGCTAACTTCTTACCAGCAATATGTAAAAGCGAGGGAATTGCAATTTTAGGTGAGCAGTCAGGCGGCGGAGCCTGTGCAGTTATTCCACTTGGCACTGCAGAAGGCGGAGTATACCAGATTTCATCTGCTATGAGACTTTCTTATCCAGATGGATCTTCAGTAGATGGAGGAGTACCAGTTGATGTTAATTTGGTGTCAGTAAATGCTGATGGAACTAATGATTATTCAGCTTTTTATGATTTGCAGGCACTGAGCAGTGCAATGAATGAGTTTTACGCAAATAAATAAGAATAAGAAAAAAAGCACCGATTGAATCGGTGCTTTTTTAGCAGTTCCTAGCGGAATCGAACCGCTGTTTTCGCCGTGAGAGGGCGACGTCTTAACCGCTTGACCAAGGAACCATATATTGTGTTGCCGTGCAACGAAGATAATAATACTATGAATTTTTCCATTCGTCAACAGAAAATTGAAAACTAAGTGAAAGATATGTGGACTGTGTTGTTAAAGGTAGTAGTTAGTGCTACAATTTAGGCGTTTAATGCGGGGGAATATTTACAAGCGGTTTTGAAAAACATATTTGAAGGTAGGTATTCTAATGAAGTATTTAAAACAGTTTCTAATTATCTTGCTGATTTCATTGTTGGGAGAGTTCTTAAAGGCAATTATTCCATTTCCAGTTCCAGCTAGTATTTACGGAATGATTATTCTTTTTGTGTGTCTTCTTACAAAGCTAATAAAGCTTGAAGATGTGAAGGATGCAGGTAAATTTTTAATAGAGATTATGCCAGTTATGTTTATTCCAGCTGGTGTTGGTTTGGTTACATCATGGGGTGTATTGCAGCCAATTTTAGTGCCAGTTAGCATTATTACTGTTGTAACTATTTTTACAGTTATGGCAGCCACTGGTCTTGTATCCCAGATGATGATAAAAAAAGATAAGGAGGTGCAGTAATGAACGAGTTTTTACAGCAGTCTTCTTATTTGGCAGTTGCAGTGAGCCTTGTAAGTTATGGAATCGGAAGTTGGCTCAAGAAGAGATTTAAGACAGGTTTGCTTAATCCTCTTCTGGTATCCATTGTGTGTACCATTTTGTTTTTGTTTGGAACAGGGATTTCCTATGATACATACAATGAGGGAGCAAAGTTTTTAACATGGCTTTTGACACCAGCTACTGTTAGTCTTGCTATTCCTCTTTATGAGCAATGGGAGCTTCTTAAGAACAACGCCAAGGCTGTTATGGCAGGAATTACTGCCGGTGTTATTACAAGCCTTCTTACGGTACTTCTTTTGTCCATGGCTCTTGGACTTTCCCATGAGGAGTACGTGACACTTCTTCCAAAGTCAATCACTACAGCTATTGGCATGGGTGTGTCAGAGGAGCTGGGCGGTTATGTGACAATTACAGTTGCAGTTATTGTAATCACAGGTGTTATTGGAAATATTTTAGGAGAGTTTATTTGCAAGCTCTTTAGAATTAAGGAGCCAATTTCAAAGGGATTGGCACTTGGTACAGCAAGCCACGCTATCGGCACGGCAAAGGCTATGGAAATCGGTGAGATTGAAGGGGCTATGAGCAGTCTTTCAATTGCGGTGGCAGGTATTCTTACAGTATTATTTGCAACAATATTTGCAGGCTTATTATAAAAGTTAGGAAGTTAGGGCAGACATGGATATTTACTTGATGCGACATGGTCAGACAGATTTAAATGTACAGAAGAGACTGCAGGGTTCTTCTGATATTCCACTTAATGACAGGGGACGCTTTCAGGCATCAGAGACTAGAAAGCTATTTGAAAAAAAGGGCATAAAGGTTACAAAAATCATTGCAAGCCCTTTGGAAAGAGCAATTGAAACAGGTCATCTTGCTACAGGAATTGGGATGGATGAGATTGGCACGGAACAAAATCTCATTGAGATGTCCTTTGGTATATATGAGCAGCAAAATATGGAGACAGTGGATCCTGAGTTTTTAGGAAGATGCTTTGACCATCCAGAGACATATGAGCCACCTGCAAATGGTGAGTGCTATGATGAAGTTGTAGCTCGTGCAGGAGCTGTGGTTGAGATGCTTAGGAAAAAGATTTCTCATAAGGAATTTTCCGAGGATGATGTGATTCTCCTTGTAAGTCATGGCGCTCTTAGCCATGGCATGTTTGAGTACATAAAAAAGACACCACGAGCAGCGTACTGGGATGTGGATTTCAATAATTGCGCCATTGCAAAGCTTAACATTGGAGTGGACAGGTCAGGGGATGATTACACATTTATCTCCAATGGATTTGAAAAAAATTGGTAAAAAAGCCACAGCATTAACTGATTGGACACATTAATCATTTATAATCATTCTATTGTGATGATGGGGTGGTTATATGATTAATTTGGGTAATTCGGAATTTGATAATTATATTGCTGAGGAAATTCAAAAGTACAACGGCGTTTCCATGCCACTAAAGACTGGAATGCTTAGACGATTACTAGTGACAAGGGTGGGATACAAAAGACTTCATCCTAATCCTAACGATGAATTTTCTAGGCCGGAGATTGGTCCTAGCTACAGGATTATTTCCGATTATGAAAAGAAATTTTTACACTATGGATGTCCAAGTGATTTTTGCGTAATGGGCCTTGACCCTATTGTTGTGGAGCGGATGCATCCTGATGGTTATATGATTTTAAATGGCCATCACAGATGGGCGGCAGCTATAAGACTTGGCTACAAAAAAATCCCTATAAAAATAGTTAATTTCACTCATGAGGAAGACATCAAAGAAATTCTGGCCCACTCTGTTCACGATAAGAGGGTGACCTTGGATTTGGATGAGGTGGTCTTCTGCCCAGAAGGCAATGAAATGACAGCTCAAGAAGAAAAGGCTCTGTCATTTCCATTTAACCGTTTTTACAAAGAAAGGTTGCGGGTAGGGATTCCGGCACTTTTTAGATTCTTTGAAAAGAACGGATATGATATTTGGGTATACAGTTCTAAGTTTTATTCCACAGATTATATAAAATCACTTTTTAATAGGTACCACGTTAAGGTGACGGGAATTGTAACTGGTACTGAAAAGCGGAGAAATAAAGAGTTTAGAGCAAAGCACGACAAGCTGATAAAGGAAAAATACAAGCATACTTTGCATGTGGACAGTGACACTGTTCTAAAAATTTACAGTAAGACTGGGGAATTTGAAGAGTACGACATAGAAAGCAAAAATGCCTGGTCTAAAAATGTTATGGATATTGTGGGGGCGGCCAAATAGGATGAAGAACACAGATCAAAGTGAAAAAATGAGAATATCCTTTGATTTGGATGAAGTGTTGTTTGTTTCTCCAAAGACACACAAGACGGAGAAAGCTCTGCCATTTCCATTTAACAAAATCTATAAGGAGCGCCTTAGATTAGGAACTCCAGAGCTTATTAATGAGCTGCAGAAATTAGGCTATGAGGTTTGGGTGTATACCTCATCCTTTCGTTCAGAAAAATATATCAAATCACTTTTTAGATTGTATCATGTAAAGTTTGACGGAATCGTAAATGCTCAGAGGCATATAAGGGAAGTTCAGGGGAACAATAAAAACATTCTCCCACAGAAGCTGCCTAGCAAATATAGGATTTCTCTTCATATAGATGATGAGTCAATTGTGTGTTCACTGGGGCGGCAGTACGGATACAACACCTATCAGCTAGAGGCACAGGATGATGAGTGGAAGGAGAAAATATTATCTAGAGCTGAACAAATTAGGAACATGCCAATATAAATTCAGGAGAAGGTATGAAAAAAATAGAATGTGAAGCCCTGATTAGTAATTTGGATAAAGTGACATCTTTTGTGGAAGATGAGCTTGAAAGTCTAGGTTGTGACAAGAAGCAACTGATGCAAATTACATTGGCGGCGGAAGAGATTTATGTGAATATTGCTCACTATGCTTACGGTAAATCCGATGGCGCAGGAGGAGTTGTCCCGGATTCGGGAAGTGGCTCCATGAGCCTTTCAATGTGGGAGGATAATGGATTGGTCACTTTGATTTTTGAGGATGGTGGAGTCCCTTATAATCCTCTTGAAAAGGAGGACCCGGATATTTCAGCAGATGTGAATGACAGGCAAATAGGTGGACTTGGGATTTTTATGGCGAAAAAATCCATGGACAATATGAGATATGAGTACAGGGATGGGAGAAATATTCTTACTCTAGAAAAGAGGATTGCAGTAAATGGAGGTGTGAGTATGTTAAACATTAGGGGTGGAAAAAATGGGGAGAATTTACTAATCCAGCTAGAAGGTAGATTAGATACTACAACAGCTTTGCAGTTAGAGGAAAAATTGAATTCTGAAATTGATGGAGTGAAGGAACTTACTTTTGATTTGAAGGATTTGGAGTATATTTCCAGTGCAGGACTTAGGATTCTTTTATCGGCACAGAAGACTATGAACAATCAGGGCAAAATGATTGTCAAAAATGCTTCTGAGGAGGTTCAAGAGATTTTTGAGGTTACTGGGTTTTCAGACATATTTATCATTCAATAAATGTATGTGAATTGAGAGGCGGCAAAAACCGCCTCTTTTGTGTTATAATGTCCTCGTTATTATGAAATATAGTTAGGAGACATTATGAATTTTCCAAAAGACCCAGTGATGTTACTTTCTGTGGTGAACACAGCACTAAGGGATTATTATAAGAGTTTTGATGCGTTGGTAGAGGATAATGAAGTGGATGGAGATGATATAATAGCTCGATTAGCCAGCATAGATTATCATTATGATTCATCTCAGAATAGGTTCAAATAATTATGAAAAAGTTTTTCGCAGTATTAATTAAAACAGTTTTAATATTGGTACTTATTTTGGCAGCTGGATGGTATGCCTTTGGTTCTGATGGTCCATTTTATGATCAAGGGCAGCAGCTTTATGCAATGTTGCAGGACAAGCTTGGTGGAGTAAAGGAAAATGATATAAATGCATCAGCTGAGCCTGAGGTAGAGCCTACTGTTGAAGAGCAGCCAGAGGAAGAGGAGCTTTCTCCAGAGGATTTGACAACTAGCATTGTTTTTACAGGGGATGTGGAGCTTAGCGAGCACGTTCAGTCAAAGTATGACGCCGGCGGTATTTCGGGAGTGGCTTCACCAGATATTCAGGGACTTATGCAGAATGCGGACTTCACAATGATTAACAATGAGTTTTGTTTTTCAGAGCGAGGACAGCAGGCTCCAGATAAGGAGTACACATTTAGAGTAAATCCAAGCTATGTCAGCATTCTTAATGATTTAGGGGTGGACATTGCAGGCCTTGCCAACAATCATGTTTTAGACTATGGTCATGACGCTTTGACAGATACATTTACCACATTAAAAGACGCAGGTATTGATTATACAGGCGCAGGTAACAGCCTTGAGGAGGCTAGTCAGCTTATTGTTAAAACAGATGCCAAGGGGCGCACCTATGGATTCTTGGCATGTAGCCATGTTATTCCAGTTGCTAGCTGGAATGTTTTGAACTCGCAGCCAGGTGAGTTTTGCTTTTACGATGAAACTGACCTAATTAAGGCGGTTGAGGCAGCAGATTCACAGGTGGATTATTTATTTGTAATGGTTCACTGGGGTACGGAGCATACTACTGAGTTGAACGATTACCAGGTAAATGACGGTCACAAGATGATAGATGCAGGAGCAGAGGCAGTTATAGGAATGCACAGCCATTGTCTACAGCCAGTTGAGTATTACAATGGCAAGCCTATTTTTTACAGCCTTGGCAACTTTATTTTCAACCCAACAATCAAGTCAGGCTGCGGTGGAGCAGTAGAGTTTACAATTGATGAAAATGATGCAGTAAGCTATCGAATTATACCTATTTTTGCATCTGATGCATGCACTTCAGTTGACCCAGAAGGGTACAGCTATGTAGAGAGTATTTCTACTAATGTTGCAGTGGATGAAAATGGATTTGTCAGTGAGAAATAGTGCACCTATTCAGAATACATTTGCACAAAATAGCTATCAACAAAATTCTGAAAGCCAGCTTTCAAACTTTAGTTGATAGCTATTTTGCTCTGAATAGGTACAAAATCAAGAACAATTAAATTTGCCATTCATTTTTCACATAAAAGTAGTAAGATAACTATTGGTTTCAAAAAACTAACACATAACCAACTCTAAATAGTTGATTAATTAAAGAAAGATAAGAGGAATTAAAAAATGGCAGGATTTGGAGCATTAATTGACATCCTAAAAAAGGATCCTAAGAAAATTGTTTTTACAGAGGGTACAGATCACAGAATTATTGAGGCATCTAGCCGTCTTCTCGGTTCTGATTTCCTTCAGCCAATTCTCATTGGTAAGGAATCAGAGGTTAAGGAAGCTGCAGAGGATGCAGGATTTAACATCCGCGGAGCAGTTATTATTGACCCAGACAACTACGATAGATTTGACGAGATGTGCGAGCTTTTCTGCGAGCTTAGAAAGTCTAAGGGCGTTACAATGGAGCAGGCAGCTGCTACATGTAAGCAGGCTAATTACTTCGGAACAATGCTTGTAAAGATGGGCGTTGCTGATGCACTTCTTGGTGGCGCTACATACTCTACAGCAGATACAGTTCGTCCAGCACTTCAGGTTATTAAGACAAAGCCAGGCAACAGCATCGTATCTTCATGCTTCATCATGGTACGTAACTCAGCTACAGGTGATAGAGAAGTACTTGCAATGGGTGACTGCGCTATCAATATTAAGCCATCAGCTGATGAGCTTGCTGAGATTGCAGGCGAGACAGCAGCATGCGCTAAGATTTTCGGAATTGATCCAAAGATTGCTATGCTTTCATACTCAACACTTGGCTCTGGTAAGGGCGAGGATGTTGACAAGATGCGTGAGGCTACAGCAAAGGCTAAGGAGCGTTATCCTGAGCTTGATATCGAGGGAGAGCTTCAGTTTGATGCAGCAGTTTCTCCACGTGTTGCTAAGACAAAGTGCCCTGACTCTGCAGTAGCTGGTCATGCTAACACATTTATCTTCCCTGACATCAACGCAGGTAACATCGGCTACAAGATTGCTCAGCGTCTTGGTGGCTTTGATGCATACGGCCCTATCCTTCTTGGACTTAATGCACCAATCAACGACTTATCTCGTGGATGCAATGCACAGGAAGTATACTCAATGGCTATCATTACAGCTGCACTTGCCTAGTCTAGAATCTACCAGAACAGCCAATATACATATGTATCTCTGACACGCTTTCGCTCTTGTCGCCCTCATTACCCTACGTAAGAAGCCTCTTACAGAGCCTTCTAAGTAGGGATGGGGCTTTAAGGTCAGGAGATAACATATGTATACTGGCTGTTCTTTTTTTACTGTACTAGCTTAAGTGCAGCTGATAATATGCAAGCAACCAACAAGTCCATACATCCTATGACACGCTTTCGCTCTTGTCGTGCTCGTTGCGTTACATAAGATGCTAGCAGAGCTACCATCTAAGTAACGACGGCACTTTAAGGTCCTAGGATTGTATGAACTAGTCGGTTGTTCTTTTTTATAGCTTAAGTGCAGCTGCTCTTTATTTATGCTAGAATTGCTTAGTAATGATACGATTAATTATTTACGGAGAATATGAATGAGTAAGTGGATTTTACAGAGAAAAGCGGCGGACTATAAGGGGTTAAGTGAGAAGCTTAAGGTGGATCCGGTGATTGTGCGTCTTATGGTGAATCGCGGGCTTTTGACATATGAAGAGATGGAGGAATATTTGCATCCTACTTTGGATAATTTTCCTGACCCACATCTTTTTGCGGACATGGATGAGGCCTGTGGCCTATTGATGGATGCCATTGATGAAGGCGTGAAGATTCGCGTGGTGGGAGACTATGACGTGGATGGAATTATGTCTACCTATATTTTGACAAGTGCCATTAAAGAGGTGGGAGGCAATGTAGATTATGCTGTTCCACATAGAATGGTAGACGGATATGGCATTAATCCTGAGATGGTGCAAGCGGCTTTTGACGATGGAGTTCGTTTTATTATTACCTGTGATAATGGTATTGCGGCAGCCCATGCTGTTGATTTGGCAAAGGAACTTGGGATGACTTTTGTGGTTACTGACCACCATGAGGTGCCTTTTGAGACTGCAGAGGATGGAAGTGTAGTACAAAAGTTGCCTAATGCTGATGCGGTTGTGGACCCTAAGCGAAATGATTGTGGCTATCCTTTTAAGGGGATTTGCGGCGCTCAGGTGGCATGGAAATTGGTGGATGTGCTGTTTGAGTTTGTTGGACTTGATAAGGATATGGCAGATAAGTATTTACAGTTTGCAAGCATTGCTACTGTGTGCGATGTTATGGAGCTTAAGGGGGAGAACCGAGCCACTGTTTACCATGGTCTAAAGGCTATTGAAAATACAGACAATGTGGGATTGAATGCCCTGCTAGCTAGAAATGAGCTTAAAGGGAAGCCTCTTAGCTGCTATCATCTTGGATTTATTATTGGGCCATGCCTTAATGCTAGCGGTAGACTTGATACAGCTTCAAAGGCTATTGAGCTTTTATTCGAAGAGGATTCGGCAAAGGCTCTTGCCAGTGCTAATGAGCTTGTGGAGCTTAATTCTCAGCGAAAGAATATGACCCAGATTGGCATCGATAAGGCTAGGGACATTATTGAAAATAGTGATATTAAAAATCAAAAGGTACTGGTTGTTTATATTCGCGAATTACATGAGAGCTTGGCGGGCATTGTGGCAGGTAGAATTAGAGAGACCTACAACAAGCCAGTTCTTGTAATTACCGATGCGGAGGATGGAGCAAAGGGCAGCGGCCGTTCTATTCCTGCCTACAATATGTTCGAGGAGCTTACGGCAGTAAAAGATGTCTTCACTAAATTTGGTGGACATCCTATGGCTGCAGGTGTTTCTCTTCCTACTGACAAAATTGACGAGCTTAGAGATAGGCTCAATTCCAATTGCAAACTCACAGAGGATGACATGCAGGAGATTATAAAAATCGATTGCGATATGCCTCTTTCATATATGACTGAATCTCTTGTGGATAGCATAGATATGCTTGCTCCATTTGGCACAGGAAATACCAAGCCTCTTTTTGCCCTTAAAAATGTGGAGATAAAAGGTGCTAGCTTTATGGGAAAGGATGGACAGTTCCTCAGATTAAACGTAGGGACTGAAAATGGTGGCAACATGACTGCCCTTATGTTTAGAAATGTTTTAGAGTTTCAGCAGGCGGTGTCTGATAAATATGGTGATGACACGTTGCAGAGACTTTTTTCGGGAAATACAAATGATGTAAAAATGGATATTATATATGAGCCTTCCATTAATGAGTATAGAGGCAATAGAAGTATACAGATTATGGTTGAAAATTTTAAATAGAGGGACTGGCATTTGTTGAATGTAGGGGTTAAATCATTTAAAATCAATTATATTATGTATAAATATTTTAAGGGATAATCGGAAGGATAATTGCTGATGGAAAAGCTAGAGAATTATACATTTGAATCCAGTGATGGACATTCAATTATTCATTGTGTTAAATGGTTGCCAGACAGAGAGCCAGTTGGTGTAGTCCAGCTAGTTCATGGTATGGTTGAATATATAGAAAGATACGACGAGTTTGCCAGATTTTTAACGTCTAAGGGCTTTGTCGTAGTTGGTCATGACCATATTGGTCATGGTCACTCAGTTGAGAAGGAAGAGGACCTTGGAATTATGACAGGGGCTCATCCAGCTGATGATATGGTGGAGGATATTCTCACTCATTTTTCTATTACTAAGAAGAGCTATCCAGGTATTCCTTATTTCATTTTGGGACATTCAATGGGTTCATATATGCTTAGAAAGTTCTTGGCATGTAAGAGCGCATATTTGGAGGAGCTTAGCGGTGCAATTATTATGGGCACCGGATTTGAAAAGAGCGCATTCTGTAACTTTGGACTTTTTATGATAGGTGCTATTTCTCTATTTAAGGGGAAAAATTATCGCAGCACTTTGATACGTGATTTGACATATAGCGCTCCTTACAAGCAGTATGATTGCTATGGCAAGGATTTTGCCAATTCTTGGCTTACTAAAAATATTAAGAGCGTTGAGAAATATTACAGCGACCCTTATTGTACATTTACATTTTCACTTAACGCATACCGTGGACTTGTGGAGGCTACTAAATACGCCTGCTCAAAAGAGTGTGCTAACAAGATGAGAAAGAACATTCCACTTCTAGTGATATCTGGAGAGGCAGACCCTGTTGGTAATTTAGGAGCAGGTACTAAGACTGCATACCAGGAGCTTAAGAAGGCTGGGATTAAGGATGTTACCCTGAAGCTTTACCAGGGTGATCGTCATGAGATTTTAAATGAAATTGATAGACAACAAGTATATGAAGATATTTATCAGTGGGTGGATTCTCACTGCTAAGGATATGGAGTAGTTATGGATTCTTTGGAGCATTTAATTACAAGGTCAATAAAGACATATTACAAAAATAGGCTTTATGCTCCTATTATCTTTTTGATTGTTATTTTGGCACTTGCAATATTTTTCCCTGTGGGACATATGATAGCGCCAAGGACATATGATGAGGAGGATATTAGCCTTTATCAGTTGTACAACCAAAAGGAGCTTTACGGTAAGTTCAATCTCAAGAATCTTTATTTTACAGGCTACACTAACAAATGGCTCGATAGAACTAGAGGCTATTACTATTACACCATGATTAATTCGGAGTGTGTGGTAGTGCTACTTTCTCCAGACACATGTGAGCAGGGCTCACCAACTATCGAGAATATTACCATTAAGGGAAAGGTGATTTATGATTCTCATTCTACCAGGACTTTGCTTGGCAACTTGGCTAAGGATTTGAACTGGAATGAGGATGGTATTTTATCTACTGTTTCCACCTATAGTATTTCAGAGCCAGATGCGACAGGACTTATGTCTTCTCTGTTTGTGTTTTTGTATATACTCTTTGCAATCTACAGTGTAGCGTGTATAATTATTTTCTCGGTTTATATAGCATTTCCGGTTCTTTCTCTTCCAATTCAAAAGACCAGAGCTTATGGAAAGCCTGCTGAGATTTTGGCTGAGGCAGAAGAAGAGCTTGCCACACTTCCACAGTTGGCAACAGAGGATATGTTTATTACGGAGCATTATTTTATAGAGACCAGTAGCTATGGTGTGGCTATTGTTCCTATTGATGCCATTATTTGGATTTACAAGTATTCTACAATGCACAAGTTCCTCTGGCATCATTTTTCCATCACATACACTTTACATATTACTGCGGGCAAGCGTCATTACATTAAATGCCCTAAGAATATTAAGAGTGATATCGATGGTATTATGGATTACCTTGCTGAGGCTAATCACAATATTTTGGTGGGATTCTCTGAGGAGAATCGTCTCAAGGTCGAGGAGATCCAGAACGATTTTGATATTATCAGAAAGATTTCTGGCTTTTTATCTAAGAGGGTATAAAGATGGAAGCTTATACAGGCTTTGCCACTGTCTACGATAGGTACATGGATAACGTGCCTTATGACACATGGGCTACGAATATTAAGACTTTATTTGTAAAATATAATATGCCGATGGAAATCGTTTGTGACCTGGGCTGCGGTACTGGGCAGATGACCAGACGCCTTAAGGCTATGGGTTACGATATGATTGGAATAGATGTTTCTTATGACATGCTGATGGAGGCGCAGACTTCAGAGGATTCCGATGGAATCCTTTATCTATGTCAGGACATGCGTGAGTTTGAGCTCTATGGTACTGTTGGTGCTGTTGTGAGTCTTTGCGATAGTATTAATTATTTGAGAGACACTGATGAGCTTTTGCAGGTATGCAAGCTTGTTAACAATTATCTTGACCCTAAGGGACTTTTTATTTTTGATGTTAAGACTGAGCGCTATTATAGAGAGCTTGGGTGCAAGACTATAGCAGAAAATCGCGATGAAGGAAGCTTTATCTGGGAAAATGAATATGACCCGGAAACTGGCGATAACAGCTATTATTTGACAATCTATGAGGAAAATGAAGATGGAACCTTTGACAGATACGAAGAGGAACATCTTCAGCATGCATTTACTCAGGAAGAGATTATAGATGCCATAAAATCAAGCGGTCTTGAATTGCTTGAGGTATGTGATGTAAACACTATGGGAGAGCCTTCTTCCGATAGTGATAGATTATATTTTGTAGCAAGAGAAATTACTAAATAATATTTACAGCTAATTTGATTATAAGTATCTAGAGAGGAGTACATTTAGATGAGTGATTATATAGTTAGAGCTACAGCGGCAAATGATGCAATCAGAGCATTTGCCATTACAAGTAAGGATATGGTTGAGGAGGCCAGAAGTAGACATAATACTTCGCCTATAGTTACAGCAGCCCTAGGAAGAATGCTTTCAGCAGGTTCTATGATGGGCGTTATGCTAAAGGGCGAGGATGACCTTGTGACTCTTCAGATTCAGGGCAGCGGTCCAATGAAGGGTATTACAGTTACTGCCAATAGCAAGGGTCAGGTTAAGGGATTTCCTAACGTGGCTGTAGTGGATTTGCCACCAAAGAATGGCAAGCTTGACGTAGGCGGCGCAATCGACCTTGGTATTATGCGTGTTATCAAGGATATGGGACTTAAGGACCCATACGTAGGTACAGTAGAGCTTCAGACAGGTGAGATAGCTGAGGATTTGACATATTATTATGCTGTTTCAGAGCAGATTCCTTCTACAGTTGGCTTAGGTGTTCTTATGAACAAGGACAATACAGTCAATTGTGCAGGAGGATTTATTGTTCAGCTTATGCCATTTACTCCAGAGGAAGTTATTGCTCAGATTGAGGAGAATCTCAAGACACTTCCATCTGTTACAGACATGTTGTCTGCCGGCAAGACTCCAGAGGAGATGCTTCAGACAGTGTTATCTGGACTTGATGTGGAATTTATGGAAACATACCCTGTTTGTTATAAGTGTGATTGTTCAAGAGAGCGAGTAATCAAGAGTCTTGCATCCCTTGGCAAGGAGGATATGGACGAGATAATTGCAGATGGAAAGCCAGTTGAGGTAAAGTGTCAGTTCTGCAATGAAGCCTATGAATTTTCTATCGATGAACTTAAAGGTTTAAGAAAACACTAAAAAATATATGAAAAACTATCCATTGCGTCAAATAAAACCGGGCTTTTTTTGAAAAGTTTATATGGTTTTATGGATTTTTTTCGTGTAAACTGATTCTCGGAGTTGTTATGTCTATTTTTAGAGGTAAAATGATGAGCACTAGTAAAAAAGATAAGGGTCAAAAGAAATCTTTTAGCAAGGCGGCTATGCTTAAGGCCGGCATAATAGTAGGAGCATTACTTATTATTTATCTTGCTGGAAGCATTTATTTTAGTGACCATTTCTATATTCGAAGCAAAGTTAATGGCGTTGGAGCTTCTTTTAAGGATGCTCAGGGCGCTTATGACAAGATTATCAATAGCGCAGACCACTACAACATCAAATTTGTAGATGGAGATGGCAATGTAGTTAATGAAGTTAGTTCTGCAGATTTAGGTGTAGGAGTTAACTATCAGGTAGATCAGGTTCAGCTTCTTCTTGATAGCCAGACAGGTTTTAACTGGGTTGGTAGATTATTTGTTCCAGCTGAGTATTACACAGCCACAGGTAATTCTTATGATGCCGCAAAAGTTAAATCAGTTGCTTCTTCACTTGATTTTAGTGGACAGCAGTCTACTACAGAGTCTCAGGATGCCTACATCGATTTTGACGGCAGCCAGTTTGTTATTGTTGAAGAGGTATATGGAGACAGAATTGATGAAGAGGGCGTAGAGGCAGCCATCATCGATGCTGTTGAGAATCTCAAGACAGAGATTAATATTTCTGATGGCACATGTTATCACAAGCCAGCAGTACTTGCTGAGGATGATAATATCAATGCCGCAGTTGATGTTTTAAACGGATATATGAATACAGCTATCCACTATGACCTTGGTGAGGGGATTACAGAAGAAATCCCTGCAGCAACTAAGGCTACATGGTTTACATGGGATAGTGATTTCAATGTTACATTTAATAGAGATGCAATAGGCGAGTATGTTAATTCCATGGGTGAGAAATACAACACTTATGGTAAGGCTAAGCCATTTACAACCACATCTGGTGAGGAGATTTCAGTTCCAGCAGGTTCATTTGGTTGGAAGATTGCATACGATGGTGAAATTGATCAGATTATAGCTGACCTTACAGCAGGTCAGGAGGTTACTAGAGACTTTACATATCTTTACCGTGGTACCAGTCATGGAGAGCATGACTATGGTAATTCCTATGTAGAGGTTAATCTTTCTGAGCAGCATGCATACGTATATAAGGATGGCCAGATGGTCATTGATTCAGATTTTGTATCTGGTAATATTTCTGCAGGTAATGGCACTCACACAGGCGTATATCCAATAGCCTACAAGGAAAAGGATGCTACACTTCGTGGTGATAATTACACAACACCGGTTGATTATTGGATGCCATTTAATATGGGCGAAGGCCTACACGATGCTAAGTGGCGCTCTAGCTTTGGTGGTAGTATTTACAAGACTAGCGGTAGCCATGGATGTATCAACTTACCAAAGGACAAGGCAAAAGAGATATTTGAAACGGTTGAGGCAGGATGGCCAGTTATCGTATTCTATACAGGTAATACTGAGCAGGATAATTACTTGATTGTAAATCCTCAGATCAAGGTGCAGCAGCTTATTTCAGAGATTGAGGTAGTTACTCTTGAATCAGAGGCACAGATTGTTTCAGCAAGAATCCAGTACGATGCCCTTTCTGATGAGCAGAAGGCAGAGGTTACTAATTATCAGGATCTTGTCAATGCAGAACTTCAGCTTATTACTCTTAAGCAACAGGCAGGATTAGATGCAGGAGCTCAGGAGCCTGCTCCAGAGGTAGCTCCAGAAGTAGCACCTGTTCCTGCAGAATAGATTACATATTGACCACTTTTAACTAGCATTACATGAGGAAGAATAATGAAAAATTGGAAGGACAATGTTCGAAAAGTAGTACCTTATACACCTGGAGAACAGCCAAAAGCTAAAGTAATTAAGCTTAACACCAATGAAAATCCATACCCACCAAGTCCTTTGGTGGGTAATGCTATTTCCGGTGTTACTTTGGATTCTCTTAGAAAGTATCCAGACCCAGCCTGTGATATTTTGATATCTGCTATTGCAAAATATCACGGATTTGACAAGGAAAACGTATTTGTTGGAGTAGGTTCTGATGATGTGTTAGCCATGGGCTTTCTCACATTTTTTAATTCAAATGAGCCTGTTTTATTCCCAGATATTACATATTCTTTTTATGATGTTTGGGCTGAGTTGTTTAGGATTCCATATGTGGTTAAGCCACTTGATGATGATTTCAAAATCATAGCATCTGACTATGAGGGCCCATGCGGAGGTATTGTGATTCCTAATCCAAATGCTCCAACTGGCGTATCAGAGCCTGTGTCATTCTTCGAGGATATTATTAAGGCTCATCCTGAGTGTGTAGTTATAATTGATGAGGCCTATGTTGATTTTGGCTCTCAGTCTTGCATTGAGCTCACTAGGAAATACGACAATGTACTTGTTGTTCGTACATTCTCTAAGTCACGTGCCATGGCAGGCAACCGTATCGGTTATGCCGTGGGTTCAAAGGAGCTTATCAAGTATCTTTCAGATTGCAAGTTCTCATTTAACTCATACACTATGGATACCATCACTCTTGCAGCTGGTGTTGCATCTATCGAGGATGATGAGTATTTCAAGGCAAGAGTTCAGGACGTTATTGCTACAAGAGAGTGGACCAAGGGGCAGCTTAGTGAACTTGGATTTTCTTTCCCTGATTCAAAGAGCAATTTTATTTTTGCTAAGCATGAATCAGTGGATGCAGTATATATATTTGAGGAGCTTAAGAAGAGAGGCATATATGTCCGTCACTTTTCTAAGCCAGAGCGCATAGCAAATTATTTGCGTATTTCTATTGGTACAGATGAGGAGATGCGCACATTTATCGCTGAATTAAGTGAAATAGTTAAATAGCACAGTTTTATTGTGATTTTATATTAAGGAGTTTATTTATGATTCATTATTTAATTGCTTTTTTGATTTCTATGGTACCTTTGATTGAGCTTAGAATTGCTGTTCCTTATGCTCTTAGCCATCATCTTGATGTAATACCAAGTTATATCATTTGTATTATTGGTAATATGATTCCTGTTCCTATTATTTTCTTTTATGCAAGAAAGGTTTTGGAGTGGGGCAAGGATAAAAAAGGAATAGGTAAGTTCTTTACTTTTTGTTTGGAAAAAGGCCACAAAGGTGGTGTTAAATTGAAGGAAAAGACAGGCAAAGGTTTGTATTTTGCATTATTTTTATTTGTAGGCATTCCAGTTCCTGGTACTGGCGCATGGACAGGTACACTTGCAGCATCAATTCTTGATATGGATTTTAAGAGAAGTGTTAGAGCTATAATCTGCGGTGTTGTTCTTGCTGGTGTAATTATGGGCGTTGGCATGAAGATTCTTATGTTTTTAGCTGGTTTGTTTGCATAATATAAGAGGATTTAAGATGAATGTAGTAGAATTTATTGTTAATGTTACAGCTATTTTTTCAGGTTTGTTTATTTATATTGGAGTTATTAAGTCTGAGTGGGGCAAGAAGCATGCACATCATCAGTATTTGATTATGCTTGGTGCAGTACTTGCCGGTGCATTAATTGGAGGAGTCTTAAGATGGCTACTAGTGGTAAGGTAAAGGGCCAGACTGCTTGTGAATACTGTAATAATTTCGTCTGGGACGAGGAGGATGAACAGTATTACTGCGAGATGGACATGGATGAAGACGACTATGTCCGCCTAGTTACTGGCCATTATAGCGAGTGTCCATATTTTGTTAATGGAGACGAATATAAGGTAGTTAGACACCAGATGTAGTTATGTGTTATTATAGGAGTAAGTTTGTATAGGAGGTAACAATGGAGAATTTTAAAATGAAAAAATTGATTAAGAGAATAGTGTCATTTGCAATGGCGGTTGCAATGACTTTATCAGTGTCTGTTACTGCTAAGGCAGCTACAGCAGGTATCGATGTTTCTAAATATCAGGGGGCTATTAACTGGTCAGCAGTTGCTGCTTCAGGTATTTCTTTCGCATTTATCAAGGCAGGAAGCACAAATAAGGGAATGGACCCATATTTTGTTTCAAACGTACAGGGTGCTCAGGCAGCAGGTGTTCGTACTGGTGTATATATTTATTCATACGCTACAACTCCAGAGGCTGCAGCAGCAGAGGCAGAGTTGCTTCTTCAGTGGATTGAGCCATACAATATCAACTTCCCAGTAGCTATTGATATTGAGGATAATGTACAAAAGGGACTTGATCCTGGTACATGTACAGCTATTGCTAATACATTCTGCAGCATTGTTTCACAGGCAGGTTACACACCAATCGTTTACACATACACTAACTTCTACAAGTCACACTTTACATCAGGTCTTGCTTATGACAAGTGGATTGCACAGTATGCAGATCACAATGACACACCAGGTTGGGCTATTTGGCAGTATTCTTCAAGCGGATCAGTTCCAGGAATCGCTGGCCGTGTAGATATGAATACAGCAGCTAAGGATTATACAGCATTTATCCCAGCAGTAGGTCTTCTTGATATGGGAGCTGGCAATGTATACTTCTTCAACAACTATCGTAGACAGTTTGGTTGGGTAGATGTTGCAGGTGTTAAGTATCACACAGATCCTACAACAGGTATCGTAACTACAGGTTGGTTTGCTGATGAGACTGGTTCATATTACTTCACACCAGGCACAGCTAACGCAGCAGTAGGTCTTAATACAATTGATAATGGTATTTATTACTTCAATGAGGCTGCACAGCTTCAGACAGGTTGGTTAGAGCTTGATGGATTTACATTCTTCTTTAACCCAGCAGAAAATGGTAAGCTCTTCACAGGTTGGTGGTCAGATCCAGCAGTTGGCACTCGTTACTTAGATACAACTGATGGTCACATGCTTACAGGTCTTTCTGTAATTGGCAAGGATATGTACTTCTTCAATGAGCAGGGTCTCCTTCAGACAGGTTGGATCGATGTTCAGGGTGCTACATATATGTTCAATCCTAACGACAACGGTAAGATGTACAAGGGATGGTGGACAGACCCAACAGGTACATACTACTTAGATGCAGTTGATGCTCATAGAGTGACTGGTCTTACATCAATCGATGGTTCAGTTTACTACTTCAATGAGACAGGTCAGATGCAGGTAGGTGCTGTCAATGTTGGCGGTGTTACATACTTCTTCGGTCCAGATGGTAAGATGCAGACAGGTATCCAGGCAGTAGGAGATGCTACATACTTCTTCGGTGCTGACGGTGCTATGGCTACAGGCTTTATCCAGACAAAGGACGGCGTATACTACGCTGGCGCTGATGGTAAGCTTGTAATTGGTCAGGCAGTTCAGATTGGTGCTGGTCAGTACTTATTCGGAGCTGATGGTAAGATGGTTGTTAATCAGGTAGTACAGATTGGCGCTACATTATATCAGACAGATGAGACTGGTCTTGTAGTTGCAGCTGCTCCTGCACCACAGGCTACTATTACAACAAAAGCAAAATAATTTAATTAAAAACTATTGCCATCTGGCTTGGAGAAATCCGTGCCAGATGGCTTTTTTATTGGTGAGAGAGTTGGATTATAAAAAGTTATAAGTATTTGGATGATACCTATTGACAAGTAGTTAAATAATTATTATCATATCTTCAGAAAGTTGTGAAAGGATAATAGTTATGAACAAGACGCTTAATGTTATTTACGAGGAAGTAGCAGAAGTTACAGGCTTGTCAATTGATGAGAAGACAGAGACACTAGTTGGTGTCAGCAATGGATATCATCTTACAATAGGTATGAAAGATAATGCCTATGTCATGTATGCTTCAGCTAGAAAAAACGGAAGTCTTCCTGACAAGGAATTTACAAAAGAGGCCAAGAAGGCTATCGAGGGAGTGCGAACAGTTGCTGTTCAGGGAAATAATATTGCCGTCTGGATTGCAGGAGCTACAAAAAATAAAGTAATAGAAAACATGATATCAGCTATAAAGGGTACTACAGAGTATTTCAGAGCTAATGGTTATGAGGACGTCTGTGAATACTGTGGCAAGCCATCTGATAGAATTAATATATATAACATCAGCGGAGGGATTAGCTTCCTCTGTGAGGATTGTTATGCACAGATTAATCAGTCAATGAAAAATGCACAGTTTGATGAAGAGAATACCGAGGAAAATGTTTTAGGAGGTATTTTTGGAGCTATATTAGGTAGCATCATCGGTGCTATTGTCATTGTAGTTGTTGCACAGCTGGGATATGTGGCTGTACTGTCAGGTGTTGTTATGGGTGTAACGACAATCTGTGGTTATGAGAAGCTTGGCAAAAAGCTTTCTGGTAAGGGCGTTGCCATTAGTGCTCTGGTAATGATTGCAATGGTATTTGTGGCAGAGATTGTGCAGTGGAATATAGTATTTTCTAGAGAAATGGGAATAGATTTCTTTGATGGTCTTAGTATATTTGGAACATTCCTTGCAGATAGTGAGGTTAAGACAGACTTTATTATCTCGTTGATGGAGTCTTATGCATTTACAGCTCTTGGAGCAATTCCTGCTGTTTATAGCTCATTGAAGAAGAGAAAAGTTGCTTATGATGCATATCAGATACAGTAATAAGAGCAAATTAAAATGACTAGCAGATTCTGCTAGTCATTTTTGTTTGCCACAGCGCACCCATTGCCGAAGGCAATTTTCAATGTGCGCTTTCCCGCATTAGTCATCATTAAGCTCGTCATCAGAAAGCTCAAGGACTGCACGCTTACGAGCCATCTCATCAGATTCAAGATACTCGTCGTATGTAGTCATCTTATCAATCATCTGTCCATTAGGAAGAATCTCTATGATACGATTAGCTGTTGTCTGTACGATTTCGTGGTCACGAGAAGAGAAGAGGATAACACCTGAGAACTTCTGGAGACCAGTATTGAGAGCTGTGATACTTTCCATATCAAGGTGGTCAGTAGGCTCATCAAGCATAAGTACGTTAGAATTCTCAATCATCATACGTGAAAGAAGAACACGTACCTTTTCACCACCGGATAATACCTTCATCTTCTTAGCACCATCATCACCTGCGAAAAGCATACGTCCAAGGAAGCCACGAACATAAGTGGCATCCTTAATCTCAGAGAACTGTGTAAGCCAATCTACGATTAAAAGGTCAGTGCTGAAGATCTCTGTATTGTCCTTAGGGAAGTAAGACTGGCTTGTTGTAACGCCCCACTTGTAGCTTCCCTCGTCTGGCTCCATCTCGCCAGCGAGAATCTGGAACAATACTGTCTTAGCCTTTTCGTTAGAACCAACGAAAGCAATCTTGTCTTCACGACCAACATTGAATGAAAGGTGATCTAAGATAAGCTCACCGTCGATAGTCTTAGTAAGATTTTCAACTGAAAGAACCTCGTTACCAATCTCACGAGCTGGTCTAAAGTCGATATATGGATACTTACGGCTTGAAGGACGGATGTCATCAAGCTGAATCTTTTCAAGTGCACGCTTACGAGATGTAGCCTGCTTAGATTTAGAAGCGTTAGCAGAGAATCGCTGGATGAATTCCTGTAATTCCTTAATCTGCTCTTCCTTTTTCTTGTTAGCTTCCTTACGCTGCTGGATAATGAGCTGTGAACTCTGATACCAGAAATCGTAGTTACCAGCGTAGAGCTGAATCTTGCCATAATCGATATCTGCTGTATGTGTACATACCTTATTAAGGAAGTAACGGTCATGGGATACAACAATAACTGTATTTTCAAAGTTGATAAGGAACTCCTCTAACCAACCGATAGCATCTAAATCAAGGTGGTTAGTAGGCTCATCAAGAAGGAGTACATCAGGTGAACCAAAAAGTGCACGAGCAAGAAGAATCTTGACCTTAAGGGCACCAGGGAGCTCTGACATGAGAGTGTAGTGGAACTCTGTGTCTACACCAAGACCATTTAAAAGTGTGGCTGCATCAGACTCGGCATTCCAACCATCCATCTCTGCAAACTCAGTCTCAAGCTCAGCTGCGCGGATACCATCCTCGTCTGAGAAGTCTTCCTTCATATAGATAGCGTCCTTTTCCTTCATAATGTCATAGAGACGCTGGTTACCCATGATAACAGTATCAAGAGCTGTAAACTCATCATATTTGAAGTGATCCTGCTCTAAGAATGAAAGTCTGTTTCCAGGGCTCATTGTAATCTCGCCGCTTGTAGGCTCCAACTGGCCAGATAAAATCTTAAGGAAGGTAGACTTACCAGCACCGTTAGCACCGATGATACCGTAGCAGTTACCTTCAGTAAATTTGATATTAACTTCTTCGAAAAGGGCCTTTTTGCCAAAACGAAGAGTAACATTATTTGCTTGAATCATTATTACTTTCCTTTCTCTATACAAAAAAACAAGTTGGAAAACTAGGCATGCCAAAGTAAGTCCAACTAATAAAATCAAAACCTGTGTAATGATACCAAAAAAATGCAAAAATGTCTAGAAAATTGCAACTTTTTGGGAATTGTGAATGTTGCTTTTTGCAATGTGAAATTATATAATATTTAATAAAATTTTTGGGAAGGTGGTGATACCGTGGCAGAAAAGACAAAGACAGAATTAGAAACACTAGAACGCAAGATTTCTGTGGAAAATCGCGGTGTCATAGCAACAGCTGACTTTGTAGACCCTGAGGAGCTCTACAAGGAGCTTATTGCGCGTGTGCAAAAGTACCACCCAAATACTGACATTTCTATGATTGAGAAGGCTTATCAGATTGCGTCCAAGGCCCATGAGGGACAGATGCGCAAGTCCGGTGAGCCTTATATTATACATCCACTTTGCGTAGCTATTATTTTGGCTGACTTGGAGCTTGATAAAGAGACTATTGTAGCAGGTATCCTTCATGACGTGGTAGAGGACACAATCCTCAGCAAGGAGGAGATTGCTGAAGAGTTTTCCGAGGAAGTTGCAGAGCTTGTAGATGGAGTTACCAAATTAGGCCAGTTGAGCTACGATGCCGACAAGGTAGAAATCCAGGCAGAGAATCTTCGTAAGATGTTTCTTGCCATGGCCCGTGATATTAGAGTTATCCTTATTAAGCTTGCAGATAGACTTCACAACATGCGTACACTCAAGTACATGAAGCCTGAGAAGCAAAAGGAAAAGGCCAGAGAGACTATGGAGATTTATGCTCCTTTGGCTCAGAGACTTGGTATCAGCAAGGTAAAAATAGAGCTGGATGACTTATCACTTAAGTATTTAGAGCCAGAGGCATATTATGACCTTGTTGAAAAGATAGCCCTTAGAAGAAATCAGCGTACTGAGTACATTAATTCACTGGTAGATGATGTGGCTAAGCACATCAAAGAAGCTGATATTCAGGCTGATGTATATGGCCGAGCTAAGCATTTCTTTAGTATCTATAAGAAGATGGTGAATCAGAACAAGACCATCGATCAGATATATGATTTATTTGCAGTACGTATCATAGTTGACTCTATCAAGGACTGTTATGCAGCTCTTGGTGTTATACATGAGATGTACACCCCAATTCCAGGCCGTTTTAAGGACTACATTGCTATGCCAAAGCCTAATATGTATCAGTCTTTGCATACTACAGTCATCGGACCTAATGGAGCTCCATTTGAGATTCAGATTCGTACATACGAGATGCACCGCACTAGCGAATACGGTATCGCTGCTCATTGGAAATACAAGGAGAGCGGTGAGGGTTCATCAGTTGTAGGCGAGGAGGAGAAGCTTTCATGGCTTAGAGAGATTCTTGAGTGGCAGCAGGAAATTTCCGACAATAAGGAATTCTCATCTTTATTAAAATCAGATTTAAATTTATTCTCAGATACAGTATTCTGTTTTACTCCTAGTGGAGATGTTAAGAATTTGCCTAACGGCTCTACACCTATCGATTTTGCCTACGCTATTCACTCGGCAGTAGGTAATAGGATGATTGGTGCCAAGGTCAATGGCAAGCTGGTTCCAATAGACTATGAGATTCAAAATGGTGACAGAATTGAGATTGTCACATCTCAGAATACTAATGGACCTAGCCGTGACTGGCTCAATATTGTTAAGTCTTCTCAGGCTAAGAATAAGATTAACCAGTGGTTTAGAACTCAATCCAAGGACGAGAATATTGCAAAAGGTAAGGAACTTCTTATCAATTCAGCCAAGCAAAAGGGCTTTGATTTAGGTGATCTTAATAAGCCAAAGTATCAGGAGCTTATTAAGAATAAATTTGGATTCCATAGCTGGGAGGATACACTTGCAGCTATTGGTCAGGGAGCCATCAAAGAAGGTAATGTTATTAACCGCATGCATGCTGCATGGGAGAAGGATCATCCTGTAAAGGTTACAGATGAAGAGGTTCTTGCCGAGCATTCTGGAACTGGAGAGAAGATTCGTCCTAAGTCTAAAAATGGCATTACTGTCAGCGGACTTTACGATGTATCTGTTCGTTTCTCTAAGTGTTGTAATCCAGTGCCAGGTGATGAGATTGTTGGCTTTGTCACAAGAGGACGTGGTGTTTCCATCCATCGTACCGATTGTATCAATATGATTAATCTTCCTGATTTTGAAAAGGAGCGTCTCATTGAGGCTGAGTGGGCTCAGGATGCTGAGGATGATGGACAAAAGGGCGGAGTTTACCTTACAGAGATTAATATTTACGGTAACAATCGTACAGGACTTCTTGTTGATATTACCCGTATATTTACAGAGAGAGAAATCGATATAGATTCAATTCACTCTAAGACTAGCAAACAGGGTGTGGCTACTATCACTATAAAGTTTGGTACCCACAGCAAAGAGCAGCTTAGAGCCTTAGTTGAGAAGATTAAACAGGTTGAATCAATCATCGATGTTGAGAGAACTAGAGGATAAAATGAAAGTTGCACATGTACTTCTTCCTGTCTGCGCAATGAATTGTTATTTGGCAATCAATGATGCGACAGGAGAATCAATTATTGTTGATCCAGGCTCTTCCCCAGAGCGAATAAAAAAGGCTGTTGAGGCATCAGGTACCAGACCTGTTGCTATCATTCTTACCCATGGTCATTTTGATCATGTGGGAGCGGCAGAGGAGATTGCAGGAGAATATGGTATAAAGGTATACGCATACGAGGGAGAGCGAGAGACTCTTGAGAATCCGACCGTGAATTTGTCTGCAGATATGGTGTTCTCGCCAAAGGCATATCATGTAGATGTATATCTTAAGGATGAGCAGGAGGTAGAGCTGGCAGGACTTAAGTTCAAGTGCCTTGCCACACCAGGACACACACCTGGGGGATGCTGCTTCTATTTTGCTGATGCAGGTCTTGTATTTACAGGAGATACACTTTTCTGTGGTTCTGTTGGACGTACAGATTTCCCTGGCGGTTCTATGGCTCAGCTTGTTGATAGTATAAAAAATAAGCTCATGGTACTACCTGATGATACAATCTGCTATCCAGGTCATGAGAGCGCCACTACTATTGGAGATGAAAAAATATATAATCCATATCTGTAGAAAATACTATAATCCGTTACACTATTAAGCTTTTGGTATACTCTGCTTGGCATGAAAGCTTTGCTTGAGTATCATAAAGAAATTGGTAGCTACGGATTATATTTTTTGCAAGAAATTAAATAAGGAATTAATTATGATTTATATCAAGTTAAATGAAGACAATTTTGAATATGACATATATTCTCTGGTTAAGGCCTTCTATCCTAAGGAGGATGTGAGGATTGGCACAGATGAGGCTCCTGTTGATGAGGATGTAAGCTTAACTATGGATGTTAAATACGCAGACCATGTGCTTACCCTTGATGGGAAAGAAGTGGAGATAGACTATTCCAATCGACCTGATACCAAGAATCGCCTGAAGCTTGCTATATATAAGAGCCTTAGTGAGCGTACAGGCAAGACACTACCTTGGGGAACACTTACGGGAATTCGCCCTACCAAAATCTCCCTTGGAATGATTGAGGAGGGGGCTAGTGATGATGAGATTACTTCCTATATGAAGGATACTTATCTTACCTCACAGGAGAAGATTGATCTGAGTCTTGAGGTTTCCCACAAGGAGCATGAGCTTCTTTCAAAAATTGATTATGACAATGGATATTCAGTATATATAGGAATTCCATTTTGTCCTAGCACATGTCTTTACTGTTCATTCACTTCCTATCCAATAGGACTTTGGATGAAAAAGCTTGATGATTATATTGATGCCCTGGAAAAAGAGATGGCATTTACAGCTGAGTCTTGTAAAGGCAAAAGTTTAACCACGATTTACATTGGAGGTGGGACACCTACTTCACTAGATGCAGAACATTTAGAGAGATTACTTTCTCTAATAGATAAATACTTCGATACAAAGTCTCTGCTGGAATATACAATAGAGGCGGGACGCCCTGATTCCATCACCTATGAGAAGCTTCAGGTGATGAAGAATCACCCGGTATCTAGAATTTCCATTAACCCACAGACTATGAATCAAAAGACTCTAGACTTAATAGGTAGATTCCACAAGGTGGAGGACATTCATAGAGTCTATGGCTGGGCTAAGGAACTTGGATTTGAAAATATAAATATGGATTTAATTTTAGGATTACCTGGTGAGACTATTGAAGATGTTCAGTATACATTGTCTGAGGTAGAGAAACTTAGTCCAGATAATCTGACAGTTCATTCCCTTGCGCTTAAGCATTCAGCTAGGCTCAACTACGACAAGGAAGCCTACGAGGATTACCTGGTAGAGAACTCTCAAAAGCATATGGATATATGCCTTGAGGCAGCTAGACGGATGGATATGGAACCATACTATCTATATCGACAAAAGAACATGGCTGCCAATCTGGAAAATATCGGATATGCTAAGGATGGTAAAGAAGGCCTTTATAATATCTTGATAATGGAAGAAAAACAAACTATAATGGCTCTTGGTTGCGGCACGGCCTGCAAGTTTGTTACAGACCATGGCAAGACAGTTACAAGATGTGAAAATGTCAAGGACGTTCAGCTATATATGGACAGAATTGATGAGATGATAGAAAGAAAAAGAGAAAGACTTAGAGAGGATTTGAAATGGCTTTAAACAAGAAACCAGTTAACGGAATGAAGGATATTCTCCCTTATGAGATGGAGGTTCGCGATTACGTAACTTCTATAATTAAGGATACATATCGTTCTTTTGGATTTACACCAATTGAGACACCAGCTATGGAGTCAATTGGCAATTTATCAAACAAGCAGGGTGGAGAGAATGAAAAGCTTATCTTCAAGGTAATGAAGAGAGGCGAGAAGCTCAACATTGCTGAGGCTACTACAGAGGAGCAGGTTGTTGACTTTGGTATGAGATATGACCTTACAGTTCCACTTTGTAGATTCTATTCTAACCATGCTAATGAGCTTACATCTCCATTTAAGGCTCTTCAGATTGGTTCTGTATGGAGAGCTGACAGACCACAGCGTGGCCGTTATCGTCAGTTTACTCAGTGCGATATTGATATTCTTGGTGAGCCTAGTAATTTGGCAGAGATTGAGCTTATTCTTGCTACAACAACTACTCTTGGTCGTATCGGTTTCAAGAACTTTGAGATTCGTATAAATGAGCGTCGTATTCTCAAGGCTATGGCAGCTTACGCTGGCTTTTCTGAGGAGGATTATGATTCTATCTTCATTACTCTTGATAAGATGGATAAAATCGGTCTCGATGGAGTTTCAGCAGAGCTTCTTGAGGCAGGCTACTCTAAGGAGTCTATCGACAAGTACGTAGGCCTCTTTGCAGCACTTGAGGGTGTTAAGGATGTGGCAGCAGGTATGGAAGTTCTCCTTGATAAGCTTGGTGAGTTCCTTGATACAGAGGTTGCAGATTGGATGCGTGAGATTGCTACAGCAGTTAACGCTACAAAGGAAGCACAGTTTGAGCTTGTATTTGATCCTACACTTGTACGTGGTATGAGCTATTATACAGGTACTATTTTTGAGATTGCTATTCCAGAGTTTGGAGGAAGCTGCGGTGGCGGCGGACGCTACGACAAGATGATTGGCAATTTCACAGGTCAGAATACTCCAGCATGTGGTTTCTCAATCGGATTTGAGCGTATTATCCTTCTTCTTATGGAGCAGGGATTCAAGGTGCCAGGTGCTAATAAAAAGGTGGCTTACCTTGTAGAAAAGGGCTATCCAGCTGAGAAGCTTGCAGAGGTTATGGCTCAGGCCAAGGCTGCAAGAGAGCAGGGCCAGACAGTTCTTGTTGTTCGTATGAACAAGAACAAGAAGTTCCAGAAGGAGCAGCTTACAAACGAAGGTTACGAAGAGTTTGTTGAGTTCTTCAATAGATAATTGTATATGTATGAATATAAGGCAACTGTCTAAAATTGGGCAGTTGCTTTTTCATTTTTTATTCACAGAATAGACCACATTTTAGTTTATAATGACGACAGTTGGTCTCGCTAGCTTTGTTGGGGTATATTGTTCGATCAATAGAAGGGAGATGATTAACGGAGGGTTTTTCATGGAAAAGAAAAGCAAAGCGATGTCTCTTAAAGTCATGTTGATTGGTTTTGTTATACTGGCATTATTACTAGTTGGGTTTGCTGCAACACTTGTTGGTGTTATCAACCTAAGACGTGGTATGGAAGACGAGGTTGAAACAGGTGTGGCTGCTGCGTGTAAATCATATGCAATGGTATTGCAATACACTAGAGATGATGCAACAAATACTAGCACACTAGAGGAGGATATGTATAATCAGACAGGTTATGATTATACATATTTTGTAGGAGATACTAGAGAACGTTCTAGTATTGATGGGGTAGTAGGAACAAAGGCTTCAGACGCTGTTATTCAGGCTGTATTAAAGAATAAGCAGAGTTATTCAGCGTCTAACGTAGTTATTAATGGGGAAAAATTCTACGTGGCCTATGAACCTTTGATTGATGAAAAAACAGGTGAAGTTTATGGTATGGCTTTTGTAGGCCAGCCAAAGATTCTTATCTCTAATTATATAAACGATAGAATAAAATGGATGATTACTTTGGCAGGAGCAATTATTATTGCATCTACCATTATAATGATGTTATACGTACTTCAAATAGTTAAGGCTATTGACGAGAATGTTAAGGCAGTTCGCCAAATGGCCACAGGAGATTTGGCTATCAAACTAACGGATAAGGTTAAAAACCGTAAGGATGAACTGGGAGAAATGTCATCGGCCCTATTTGATATGGCGGGCAAAATAAGAAGCGTAATCGGAAATGCAAGGGTGTCCTCAGATGAAGTGGATAATTCTGCAGAGTACTTATACACAACGGTACAAAGTATCAGTGAAACAGCGGACAATGTAACAACTGCAGTTGCACAGGTTGCAACAGGGGCTTCAAGCCAGGCTGAGTCTTTACAGTCTGCTGTGGAGAGTGTAAATGATATTAATACAGCTATAGAGCTTATTACTGACAATACTAAGCAGATGCAGGGACTTGCAGATTCTATGCAGGAAAATTCTAAGGCGAGTCAAGATAAGCTGTCAGAACTTAGGGCATCCACAAGAGAAAGTATTACAGCTATTGATGGTATAGTTGAGCTGATTGGAAATACTAACTCAGCGGTTGCTACTATCAGCGAAGCTGTTAAAATAATTGATGCAATTGCAGCTCAGACTAATCTGCTTTCATTAAATGCCAGCATTGAGGCGGCAAGAGCGGGTGAGGCTGGCAAGGGATTTGCTGTTGTTGCAGATGAGATAAGACAGCTTGCAGACCAGTCTGCAGAGGCTGCTGGAAATATTCAAGAGGCTATGAAGGGACTGGCATCCGATTCCACAAAGACAATGGAAGAGGCTGGCAATGTTCAGGAGACAATTAGCAATCAGCGTTCTACAATCCATAGGACTATTGAGCAGGTAGATGCACTCATTGGAAATATCAACGATTCAATTAGATTAACAAGAGAGATTGTAGAGAATGTAGATAAATCAGAAAAAGCAAGTCAGGTTATCTCTGATACAATTACAAATCTTTCATCTATTTCTCAGGAAAATGCTGCAAGCTCCGAGGAGACAAGAGCTTCTATGCAGGAATTATCAGATACGATGGATGTGCTTTCTGACAAGGCTAATGGACTTAATGAAATCGCTAAGGTACTTGATAATGAGATGGCATTTTTCCGATATCAGGAGCAGTTATTAGCACAAGGCTAATGCCTGGGCTTAACTAATAAGAAGTAGGTTCAAAGGGTATAAATAAAAGCGCTAGAGATTAATTTCTCTGGCGCTTTTATTGTTTGCTTAATAAAATGTTTACCTTGCTCTGATATCAAGGATTTCTCCAATGTACATGGTGTGGAAATCATCCATGTGCCTTTCAGTATATTGCTCGTCTAGAATCTTTGGGTCAACGATAGTGTTTTCTGTCATTGGCACAGCGGCAATCTTTCTGCAAAGGATGATGAAGTTGGCGCCGTCAATATATGGAGCGTTCATGGCGTGCTCTACTTCTACCTTGCACTGGGCTAGCTTGTCCTCGTTTCGACCGCTGAGTTGATCTAAAACTTTCATAAGCTGAACATTATTTTTTTCGGACATATCAAAGAAGCAGGCAGAGAAATATTCACTGTCATCTATAAGCTGCTTGGTGTAGCGGGTGTTGCGCAAGAATGCGTAGACAACATTTTTACCCCAGATGTGACCCACCCCTCCATTGTGAGAAGAGGTTGCGTTTACTTTGCCGTTTGCTTCTGCAACAATAGCTATACCGTCTTCGGCCAGCTTCTTGATAGGGTTCCACTCTAGCATATCGATTGGATAAGGTTGAAATGTGTGCATATAATCTCTCCTTTTCTATAGATTGTGCTGTTGAATGAATTTCAAAAATTCATGCTCAGGAAGTGGTCTCGAGAAATAGAATCCCTGGATGTAATCAACACCAAGTGTTTTCATTTCTTCAAGGGAATCTGAAGTCTCAATTCCTTCGGCTATGATTTTTATGCCCATTGAATGGGCCATTTCTATAACTGTTTTAACAATGGCTTTTGCCTTTGGATTAATGAAATATTCGTCGGTTAGGTGCTTATCTAGCTTAACAATGACAACTGGCATATCGATGATGTAGTTAAGATTAGAAGAGCCGGAGCCAAAATCATCAAGAGAAAATGATAAACCTACTTCCTCAAGCTTTTTCATATTTGCAAAGAGAGTCTCCTGACTGTGGATGGAGTTGGTCTCTGTTATTTCTAAATTAATGAATTCCGCTGAAATGTTGTATTCTTTTAGCATTTCTAAAAATCTGTTGACGAAAAGAGGATTTTCCCCCTGTTTCACTGAAAGGTTAAGCTCTACATGTTCTACTCCAAGTCTATCTATGTGATAGGATTTTAAAAATGAGAGAGCCTTTCTGTAGATTGTATCTGAAAGAGGAATGATTCTACCTGAGGCTTCCACAATAGGAATGAACTCATCAGGATAAATTAAGGAGTCGTCCCCTAGCCGGATACGAACCAATGCTTCCGCGGTTGTATATTTGTTTTTTGCTATATCGAAAATAGGTTGGTAATGAACCTCGATTCTGTCATTTTCCATGGCTTCCACAACCATTTTTTCAACAGCCTTGCTATGCCTTACGGTTGCCATGATTTCATCATTTACAATGACTTCGTTTCCAGTAAGCTTGTTCCTATCGTTTGGAATAAAGCCGGTGAGAAGAAGTATTAGTTCATCAGCATTGCTTGAGATACTTGAGTCTGGAACAATGGTATAAAAAGGACTCAAAAGTGTAATGGCATTGCTGACATCAGGATTGTCCTGGATAGATTGAAAATATGTGTTGATTCTAAATTTGGTGCTCTCAACAAAATCCATATTTTCAAAAACTAATACGAAGTATCCTTCTGCAGTATCGAAAATTTTTGCTGTATCAACTGTAAAGAGAAATTCTGAAAGCTTTGAAATAGTGGTGCGAAGCAGTTTGTTTTCATTGGCTGAATCTGCCACCGTTCTAAAGGAAATCATCATAACAGAAAAGCTTTTTCTGGATTGATAAAGGTAATCAAAATAATCTCTGATAACAGCTGAGCTAAAGTGTCCGGTACGTCTAGAAAGAGAGCTCTGGGGATTCTCCAGCTCAAAATACATTATTAGTGCGCCTATACAGCTGGCATAACTTACAATAAGAACTTTTGGATCCAAAAACTGGATAATAGCAGAAACGCTCCAAATGGCCATCCAAATTAAAAGCATGTTGCTCTTTTTTTGCTTGATATGATGCCTTAGTACTACTGTGGAAATGCCAGTTGTAAAAATATAAAAAGATACAAATATATAGGTGGCGATGGTAGCTGGGCCATAGGAATAGAGCTTGACTCCGTCGTAGTAGATTTGGATAGGAAGATACATAGTGATAATCATTCCAATTACACACACTACCTGATAGAGAGTGCCCAACATTTTCTCGTGCTTGCTTCCATAGTATTCAAATACATCAGCAGTGGTGTAAAAGAGGACGCTAAATGAAACTACCTGTAAAGATAGAAGATAGAGCTTACATATTAAATACACCAATGTATCGCTGAATCGATTTGAATGTACAATAAAATAGCAGGATGCAATATCTAAAAGGACACATCCTAAAATTGAATATATAGTTATCCGAAAATGACGCTCTGAACTAAGGCCCATGGTGGGCTGGCGTCTATAAAAAAAGAGGATAGTGGCCATTATGGCCAATCCGCATAATTGAGTGTAAATATTCATAATATCGCCTTCATTTCGTGTAGTTATCTGAATTATACCATTTAAAAATCTTTATAGTATATTCAATAGAAAGAGTTCACAAAATATTACCAAAGAGGACACAAAAATCCGGTTTCCATTCGTTAATAATTTAGCACACTAAAGTGTTGACGTGAGGGCAGAAAAGATGGATAATGAAAAAGATTATTAACAAAATGTTTATGAGATGTTCGGAGGCTACTATGGAAATCAGATTTGAAAAACGCGAAAAATTAAAGGAAAAGCCAGATTGGAAGAACCTTGGTTTTGGAAAGTACATGACTGATTACATGTTTGTTTGTGATTGGGATAGAGAGATTGGTTGGCATGATGCCAGAATCGTCCCAGAGGGACCAATCGAAATGGACCCAGCATGCATGACCCTTCATTATGCCCAGGAGACATTTGAGGGCCTCAAAGCATACCGCAGAGAAGATGGAAAGATTCAGCTTTTCAGACCAGAGATGAATGCAAAGAGAATGATTAATTCTAACGAGAGACTTTGCATGCCAGGTTTCCCTGTGGAGGACTTTGTACAGGCAGTTTCAGCTCTTGTTAAGACTGAGGAGGCATGGGTGCCATCCGAGAAAGATACATCACTTTATATTAGACCATTCATGTTCGCAACAGAGGCTGCTCTTGGTGTTCATATGGCAAAATCTTACAAGTTTATGATACTTTGTTGTCCAGTTGGAGCATATTATGCAACAGGACTTGACCCAGTAAAGATTTTAGTAGAAAATGAATTGGTACGAGCAGTTGCAGGTGGTACTGGCTTTACTAAATGTGGTGGTAACTATGCAGGTTCTATCGCAGGTCAGGTTAAGGCTGAGAAGCTTGGCTATTCACAGGTATTGTGGCTCGATGGTAACGAGAGAAAGTATGTTGAGGAAGTTGGTACTATGAACATCATGTTCAAGATCGACGGTGAGATCTGGACAGCACCTACAGTAGGTACAGTTCTTCCAGGTGTTACAAGAGACTCAATGATTCACCTTCTCCGTGATTGGGGCTATACAGTTCGTGAGGAGCGTCTTGCAATTGATGATCTTATGAAGGCTGGCCATGATGGCAAGCTTGAAGAGGTCTTCGGTACAGGAACAGCAGCAGTTATCTCTCCAGTCGGTGAACTCCGTTTTAAGGATGATGTTGTTGTAATAAATGGAGGTAAAACTGGCGAGCTTACCCAGAAGCTTTACGATACTCTTACAGGTATCCAGTGGGGAAGACTCGAGGATAAGTATGGATGGACGAGGGTTATAGAGTAGACTTAGAATTAGAAATCAATAATGAGGCTATGCAGTCTTTGCAGGACTCATTTTGCAAGGCCAATGACATCTATGTGATGTGCGTTGGTAAAACTCAAGGCCAAATCACTTCCTTCTCTGGTACTAAACCAGAGGAGGAATTTGTTGACCGTAATTTCTCTAGCGAGTTGCGCAGGGAGATACTAGATTCCTTTGTGGATGGTAACGTAGAAAATGTTGTGGAGCGTTACGGCACAGAGGATTATTTATTATACAGAGGAGTTGCTATCAGAGGACTAGAGGGCAAGTGCCAAGGTGTTTGGTTATGTTTTGGTATTGCAAGAGATAGACTTCCTGATACAGAGATACTTCCTTCTGAGATGAGGACTACCACAACAGAGGATTTTGATAAATCCATTGCATTGATTGAGACTCTTACTAAGCATTATTTTGCAGAAAAGATTAAGAATCATGCTCTACAGGTGAAGCTTTCCGACGAGAGGCAAGCAGAGACAGAGATAGAGTCTCGCCTTAAGAAAAATGAAATCATGACTGATATCTTAAGGCTTATGGAATCAGACAATTCTTTCTTTGAAGTGGCATCAGACATTCTTGTTGAGGCTGGCCACTATGTTGACTGCACCAACACAGCTATTTTACAGATTAATTCAGATGGTATTAATGCAGATATGATTTGCGAATGGTGTGCAGAGGGGGCAGAGCCTTTGCAGCCTATTTTCCAAAAGGTTCCAATTCTTAGCCTGCCATTTATGAATGGCAAGCCATACACCATTTCATCTGATGCAGTACTGCCAGAGCTTTTTGAAGTTTTCTTTATTAAATATGGAATCAAGGCAGCGATTTTCTTGCCTATCAATGTTAATGATTCTGCAGAGATGTACCTTTGCTTTATTTCTAGGGGACAGGAGCGCAAGTGGAGCGTTGAGGATTTGCGTTTTGCCAATGACACTAAGAGAATCATCGGTACAGTTTTAGTTAAAAAGATAACTACCAATTCTTTGGCTAGTTCATATTCTGCTTTGGAGGCTATTCTTCAGAATGCAGGTTATGGTGTAGTTGTAGCCGATTTGGCTAACAGAGAATTCTTATACAATAATGATACATTCATCAGAATGTTCAGCAACGAAGTAGATAGACTTGCTATCGAGGAGATTATCTTTGATAAGCGCTATACACTTTCTGAGATTAATGGCTATTCGGCTAATGGTTCAGGAAAGTGGTTTGATATTTCTATTGCCAGCATAGAGTGGGTAGATGGACGTCAGGTTAGACTTCTTACATTCTATGACACCACCGACCTTCGTATATATCAGAAAAAGGTGGAAAAGCAGGCACATGAAGATATCCTTACAGGTCTTTATAATCGTCAGGCGTGTGAAAAGGATATTGCCATGGAGTTCCATGTGGCTACAAAGCTTGGCAAGGAATTTGCAGTTCTTATGCTTGACCTAGATGATTTTGCTAGTGTCAATGAGGGACTTGGTTATCAGGTGGGAGATGATTTGCTCGAGTATATTGCTCACAGCATCAATGACATTTCCTACATTAAAAATAAATGCTACCGAGTTGGTGGCGACGAGTTTGCAGTAATTGTAGACCATGCTAATATTGACAATCTTGATATGGTTATCAAGAGAATTATGAATCTCTTCGCTAATCCATGGATTTTAAATGGTCAGGAATATTACTGTACAGTCAGCATGGGTTGCGTTAAGGGCCCATCAGATGTGACTGATTCCTCAGCTATTCTTACTCGACTTAATATTGCACTTCACGGTGCCAAGAATAAGGGTAAGAACAGATTTGAGTTCTATGATGCTAATTCAGATGCAGTTGTAGCTGAAAAGGTTAAGATGGAGCAGGCTATGCGCAAGGCTGTTGAGGATGACTGCAAGGAGTTCGAGGTTTACTATCAGCCTATTATGGAATTTGCAGGTGGAATCCCTACATGTTGCGGAGCAGAGGCTCTAGTGAGATGGAATTCTCCTGAGTACGGACTGGTTCTTCCAGATCAGTTTATCTCTCAGGCGGAGCAGCTTAAGTTGATCAATTCAATTGGTCAGCACGTACTTTTAGAGGCGGCCAAGAGCTGCAAGCACTGGAATGACTTTGGTCATCCAGAATACAAGGTCAATGTTAATCTATCTGTGGTACAGCTTACACAGTCAGATTTCCTTGATAAGCTTGATATGGTACTTAAGCAGACAGCTATTGACCCACAGAATCTTACACTTGAGGTTACAGAGTCACTTGCCATTAATGACATGGAGAGGATGATTAAGCTTTTAGATGCAATCAGAGCCAAGGGATGCAGAGTTGCACTTGATGATTTTGGTACTGGTTATTCATCACTTAATTACATCAGGACCATGCCACTTGACACGATTAAAATAGACAGAGCATTCGTTTCCGATATGAATTCTGACCATTTTTCAGAAGTATTCGTTAAGACAATTTCTGAATTGGCAGATTCTCTTGATGTAGATGTATGCGTAGAGGGAGTTGAGTTTGATAAGCAGGTTGATATGATAGGTAAGTTCTCAGTCAATCTTGCTCAGGGATTTTTCTTTGATAAGCCACTTACAAAAGAGGATTTTGAAAAGAAATACTTATAGGTCAAACCCTGTTTACAGGTTTTGTCATAGATACTAATAATGGAAAGAAATTAGGAAAGGGAAAGTAATGTACACATTAAACGACATCAAAAACACTGATGCAGAAGTTGCAGAGGCTATTGTTAAGGAGTTTAACAGACAGTCACAGCACATCGAGCTTATTGCTTCTGAAAACTGGGTATCACCAGCGGTTATGTCTGCTATGGGCTCAGTCCTCACTAACAAATATGCAGAGGGTTATCCAGGAAAGCGTTATTATGGCGGATGCCAGGAGGTTGACGTAGTAGAGGAGCTTGCAAGAGAGAGAGCTAAGGAGCTTTTCGGTTGCGAGTATGTTAATGTTCAGCCACACTCAGGAGCTCAGGCTAACATGGCAGTACAGTTTGCAGTACTTAAGCCAGGCGACACAGTTATGGGAATGAACCTTGATCACGGCGGACACCTTACTCATGGTTCACCAGCTAACTTCTCTGGAGTATACTTCAACATCGTTCCTTATGGAGTAAATGACGATGGATTTATTGACTATGATGAGGTAGAGCGTATTGCCTTAGAGTGCAAGCCAAAGATGATTATTGCTGGTGCTTCAGCATACTGCCGCAAGATTGACTTCAAGCGTTTTAGAGAAATCTGTGATAAGGTTGATGCAGTACTTTTTGTTGATATGGCACATATTGCAGGACTTGTTGCTGCAGGTGTACATGAGAGCCCAGTTCCTTATGCTGATATTGTTACTACAACTACTCACAAGACACTTCGTGGTCCACGTGGTGGTATGATTATGGCAACAGCAGAGGCTAATGAGAAATACAACTTTAACAAGGCTGTTTTCCCTGGTATTCAGGGTGGTCCTCTTATGCATGTTATAGCTGGCAAGGCTATCTGCTTCAAGGAGGCTCTTGATCCTTCATTCAAGGAATACGGACAGCAGATTGTTAAGAATGCTCAGGCACTTTGCAAGGGTCTTCAGGACAGAGGAATCAAGATCGTATCTGGTGGTACAGACAATCACCTTATGCTTATTGACTTGACTCCATTTGAGCTTACAGGCAAGGTAGTTGAGAAGCTTCTTGATGATGCTCATATCACAGCTAATAAAAATACAATTCCTAACGATCCTAAGTCACCATTTGTTACATCTGGTATCCGTCTTGGTACACCAGCTGCTACAACTCGTGGTCTCAAGGAAGCTGATTTCGATCAGGTTGCAGAGGCAATCTCAATCGTTATCAAGGAGCAGGAAGCAGGAGTTGAGAAGGCTAGAGCAATTATTAAGACTCTTACAGACAAATATCCACTACCAGGTGCTGAGGGATTCTGCTAGAATATATTTGTTTGTTAATTAAATATTTACGGGAGCTTGTATACAGGCTGAGAGGAAGGTGTGACCTTCGACCGAGAACCTGATTTGGATAATGCCAACGTAGGGACGCCGATTTTTCACGTCGGAATATGTGATTCGTAAATACGAAATGATAACTATGGAGCATCCAATTTGGGTGCTCTTTTTTTGTTGTAATGATTATGGCTAGTGCAGGCATTCTGATGTAAAAGGAGGATAATGATGGATTTTGACAGTACCCTTTATTTCATTACTGATAGCAGTAATTATGAAAAGGATGAATTTTTATTTAGGGTAGAGGAGGCGCTAAAAGGTGGTGTTACTCTCATGCAATTGAGAGAGAAAAATCGCACTACAAGAGAGTATATTGAGCTGGCACAGGCGGTACATGAGATTTCGAAAAAGTACAATGTGCCACTTATTATAGATGACCGTGTGGACGTAATGCTTGCAGCAGATGCTGAGGGTGTTCACGTGGGGGCAGAGGATATGCCGGTAGCCCTTGCCAGAAAAATAATTGGCCCAAATAAGATACTTGGAGCAACAGCAAAAAAAGTTCCTGTGGCAGTTGCCGCTTATGAAGATGGCGCTGATTATCTAGGTGTAGGAGCAATCTATCATACAACTACAAAGGTAAAAACAGTGCTTACTTCAACTGATACACTTGCTGATATCTGCAAGGCAGTACCTATTAAGGTAAATGCCATAGGTGGATTGAATCCTACAAATCTAGATGTTCTTAAGGGCATTGATATAGACGGCGTGTGTGCAGTGTCTGCAATTATGAAAGCAGACTCGCCAAAGAAGGCAGCAGAGGAGCTAAAGAGAAGCTTTTTGGAGCTGAACAAATAAGGAGGGGATGAAATGAAGGCGGTACTATCAATCGCTGGCAGCGACAGCAGTGGTGGAGCTGGGATTCAGGCAGACCTTAAGACTATGACGGTTCACGGTGTTTTTGGAATGACTGCTATTACAGCACTTACAGCACAAAATACAACTGGGGTAACTGCTATACAGGAATCTACACCAGAATTTCTGGAGCAACAAATTGATGCATGTTTATCTGATATTCCTGCGGATGCTGTGAAAATCGGCATGCTTCCATCTAGTGCCCAGGTGGAGGTTGTAGCTAAAAAGCTTAGGGAATATAAGGTTAAAAATTTGGTGGTGGACCCAGTTATGGTAGCTACATCAGGTAGCAAACTTATGAAGGATTCTACAGCCTCTGTTATGGCAAATTTATTATTTCCTATTAGCACAGTGATTACTCCAAATATTCCGGAGGCAGAGGCACTTCTTGGAAAGACTATCGCAAACAAAAATCAGATGGAAGAAGCTGCTAAGGCCTTATCAAAAGAATACGGCTGCAGTGTGCTAATAAAGGGAGGGCATTCCATTGAGGATGCCTGCGACGTGCTTTTTGACAAGGGACAGGTCAGTTGGTTTGAGACAACTAAAATTGACAATCCAAATACTCATGGTACTGGATGTACTTTGTCATCAGCCATAGCAAGCAATTTGGCTCTTGGATTTGATTTAAAAGAATCAGTGAAAAATGCCAAGGAATATATAACATCAACAATTTCCGATGGCCTTGATTTAGGAAAGGGCAGTGGGCCACTAAATCACATGGTGGGATTAATTAGAGAAAAGGGGGATGCAGATGGTAGCAATAAACGGGAAAGATTATGCAGCAGCAGGTAAGAATTTAGCGTCAGTTTTGACTGAGATGAAATATGATTTCAGAACTATTGCTGTGGAAATCAACGAAGAGATTGTTTCAAAGCAATTCTACGAAGATACCATTTTAAATGATGGGGACGTAGTGGAGGTAGTTAGCTTTGTGGGAGGAGGCTGATGATGGTCAGTAAGGATGAGTTTTATCAGGCCTTAGTAGAACGTCATGGCGCAGATAATCAGCGGAGATTTGATGAGGCGACTGTGGCTATTTGCGGCCTTGGAGGACTTGGTTCCAATGTAGCTATCTGTCTAGCTAGAGTAGGAATTGGAAAGCTGATACTTATAGATTTTGACCTTGTAGATGTGACTAATCTCCATAGGCAACAGTACAAGATATCTCAGGTAGGCATGGCAAAGACAGAGGCCCTCAGAGAAAATCTTCTTGAGATTAATCCATTTATTACAGTACAGACTCATAGGGTGAAAATGGATGAGAGTAATAGCCTTGATTTGATAAAGGATGCAGACATAGTCTGTGAGGCATTTGACAGTCCAGAATGTAAATCAATGTTAGCAGATATCGTATTTACGAATTTTAAGGATAAATATTTGGTATCTGCCTCAGGCATGGCTGGATTTAAAAGTGCCAACGACATTATCACCAAAAAGCTCACATCACATTTTTATATTTCTGGAGATGGAGTCAGCGATGTAAATGATGGAATAGGACTTGTATCATCTCGAGTTATGACCTGTGCAGGCCATGAGGCTCACATGATTATAAGGCTTCTAATAGGAGAAAAGAATCCATAACTAGTTGGATTTTATAGTATTTAATTGTAAAAGGGAAAGGACAAAAAGATGGAACAGGACAAACTGGTAATTGGCGGTAAAGAATTTGATTCAAGATTTATTCTCGGCTCAGGAAAGTACTCAATGAAGCTTATTGAGGCTGCTATAAAGGATGCAGGAGCTGAGATTATTACACTTGCAGTAAGACGTACTAATACAAAGGAAGAGGAAAATATTCTAGATTACATTCCAAAGAATGTCACATTGCTTCCTAATACTAGCGGAGCTAGAGATGCCAAGGAGGCTGTTAGAATTGCCCGTCTTGCAAGAGAGCTTGGATGTGGTGATTTTGTAAAGATTGAGATTATGAAGGATTCTAAATACCTTCTTCCAGATAATTACGAGACAATAAAGGCTACAGAGATTCTTGCAAAAGAGGGCTTTGTGGTTATGCCATATATGTATCCAGACTTGAATGTGGCAAGAGAACTGCAGAATGTGGGTGCTGCTACAATCATGCCACTTGCCTCACCTATAGGCTCTAACAAGGGACTTGCTACAAAGGAATTCATTCAGATTCTCATTGATGAAATCGACCTTCCTATTATTGTAGATGCTGGCATTGGCAAGCCATCACAGGCCTGTGAGGCCATGGAAATGGGTGCGGCTGCAATTATGGCAAATACAGCCCTTGCTACAGCAGGTGATTTGACTATGATGGCATCAGCATTTAAGCAAGCTATTGAGGCAGGAAGAAAAGCATATCTAGCAGGTCTTGGACGTGTGTTAACAAGAGGTGCACAAGCCTCAGATCCACTTACAGGATTTTTACATTAGGAGGCTGTCATGGAAAACAATTTTTTAATAGATTCAGATTTACTTTCTGAGACTGCACTTAAGAGAAAACATCAACTGGAAAATGACCCTAGCAGTCGTATAGACCATATGAAATATTTGCCAGGGATGGATGTGATTGAGTCTGACGTATGCTCGAAGGTAATGGCCCAGATTCAAAGCTATGACTATAGCAAATATACAGCAAAGGATGTAAGACGAGCTCTTACTAGCGAGAGATGTACTATAGAGGATTTTAAGGCTCTACTTTCTCCTGCAGCAGAGCCATTTCTTGAACAGATGGCTGAGCGTGCCCAGAGGGAGACAGGAAAGCACTTCGGAAATACGGTATATCTTTTTACGCCACTGTACATAGCTAATTACTGTGAAAACTATTGTGTATACTGCGGCTTTAACTGCTACAACAAAATTAAAAGACTGCGACTTGATACTGAGCAGATTGAACATGAGATGAAGGTAATAGCTGAAAGCGGCATGGAGGAAATCCTGATTTTAACAGGAGAGAGCCCTGCAAAATCTGATGTGAAATACATTGGGGAAGCCTGCAAGATAGCTAGAAAATATTTCAAGATGGTGGGTATCGAAATCTACCCTGTAAATGTGGAGGATTACAAATACCTTCATGAATGTGGAGTGGATTATGTGACTGTCTTCCAGGAGACCTATGACACTGACAAATACGAGAAGCTACATCTCATGGGCAATAAGAGAGTGTGGCCATATAGATTTGATTCCCAGGAGCGTGCTCTTATGGGTGGCATGAGAGGCGTTGGCTTTTCAGCACTGCTTGGACTTTCTGATTTTAGAAAGGATGCACTAGCATCTGCCCTTCACGTGTACTATTTGCAGAGAAAATATCCACATGCGGAAATGTCCCTTTCTTGTCCTAGACTTCGCCCAATCATTAATAACGAGACAATCAATCCTCTTGATGTAGGAGAGCGTCAGCTTTGTCAGGTGTTATGTGCCTACCGCATTTTCCTGCCATTCTGCGGAATTACAGTTTCATCTAGAGAGACTGCAGAGTTTAGAAATGGTATAGCAAAAATTGCTGCTACCAAAATCTCAGCAGGTGTCTCTACAGGAATTGGAGACCATGAGGAAAAATATAGTGGCGAGCAGGAAAGCGATACAGGAGATGAACAGTTTGAAATCTCAGATGGCAGAAGCCTTGGCACTATGTATATAGATATGTCAAATGAAGGATTACAGCCGGTTTTTAACGATTATTTATATGTATAAAGGAGAATTTTTATTATGAGAGAATATACAACACAGATGGATGCTGCTAGAAAGGGCATTATCACACCAGAGATGAAGCAGGTAGCCCTTAAGGAGTACCGCACACCAGAGGAGATTAGAGACCTTGTTGCTAAGGGACAGGTAGCAATTCCAGCCAACAAGAATCACAAGTGTATTAATCCTGAGGGTGTAGGAAGTATGCTTCGCACAAAAATAAATGTAAACCTGGGCGTATCTAGAGATTGCAAGGATTACAATATCGAAATGGAAAAGGTAATGGCAGCTGTAGATATGGGAGCAGAGGCTATTATGGATTTGTCTAGCCACGGCAATACTCAGCCATTTAGACAAAAGCTTGTGGCAGAGTGCCCGGCTATGCTTGGAACAGTTCCTATCTATGACAGCGTAATCCACTATCAGAGAGATTTGGCTACACTTACTGCCAAGGATTTTATTGATGTGGTAAGACTTCACGCAGAGGATGGAGTGGATTTTGTGACACTCCACTGTGGAATCACAAGAAAGACAATCGACCAGATTAAGAAACACAAAAGAAAGATGAATATTGTATCCCGCGGTGGCTCACTTGTGTTTGCATGGATGAGCATGACTGGTGAGGAGAATCCATTCTACGAGTACTATGATGAGATTCTTGATATCTGTAGAGAGTATGATGTGACAATTTCTCTCGGTGATGCATGTCGTCCAGGTTGTCTTGCAGATGCCAGTGATGTGTGCCAGATTGAGGAGCTTGTGAGACTTGGTGAGCTTACAAAGAGAGCATGGGAAAAGGATGTACAGGTAATGGTAGAGGGCCCAGGCCATATGCCTATGGATGAGATTGCAGCCAATATGAAGATTCAGCAGAAGATTTGTATGGGAGCACCATTTTATGTACTTGGACCTCTTGTTACTGATATTGCACCAGGCTATGACCACATTACATCTGCAATCGGTGGTGCTATTGCAGCACAAAACGGTGCAGCATTTTTATGCTATGTAACACCAGCAGAGCACCTTGCTCTTCCTAATGTAGATGATGTAAAGCAGGGTATCATTGCATCGAAAATAGCTGCTCATGCTGCAGATATTGCAAAGCATATACCACACGCCCTTGATCAGGACAATGCCATGGCAGATGCTAGACAGTGTTTCGACTGGGATAAGCAGTGGGATTGTGCTATTGACCCTGAGACTGCAAAGGCAATTAGAGAGGATAGAGCGCCTGAGTTTGACGACACATGCTCAATGTGTGGCAAATTCTGCGCAGTGAGAAGTATGAATAAGGCGCTAGCCGGCGAATATATTGACATTTTAGGTTAAAAATATTTACTAATGTTTATTAATCTGCTATGTTTTAAGTATGAGGCGAAAGTTATGCCAACGGGGGAGAAAACTTCTAGGGTACTAGTATAAGGAAGGATGATGACATGAAAAAGAAGTTGTTGGCGGGAGTTATGGGGGCGTTTGTGTTATTATTTACACTCGCTCCTAATTTTGTGTCTCTTGCAGATGATCCAGACCCTGCTGTAACACAGGAGGTAGTTCCTGATGCTCCAGCAGAACCAGCGGAGGGTGGAGAGCCACCTGTAGTTGAACCTACAGAGGAAAATGGAGGCAATCCAGCTGATCCAGAGAATCCAGTGGATCCACAAAATCCTGATGTGGTTCAGCCAGCAGAACCAAATGTACAGACTAATCCTGCGGTGGATGGTCTGTCAAATTCAGGGCAAGAGGATTTACAAAATATCGAGTTAAATAATTATTTGGTATTAGACAACTTGGATAATTATTTGCTAGATTCAGATTTGGCTTTATCGACTATGCTGGGCACTAGCCTTATGGCTACAGCTGCGCCAGCTGATGAGTCAGACGAGAATGCACTTATCAAAAGTGCGAAATTCACTATTGATGGAAAGGATGTTTCCGGAGATATTGAGGTATCTAAGAATTCAACATTTACCCTTGAATATCAATTAAAGGATCCTCTTTATATTAATTATGCAGAGGAAGACTATGTTGAGGGACAGACATTTATTGTTAATGGTAATACCTACTCACTTCCATCAATCAAAAGTGAGTATTTTGACCTGTCTACAATTGGTTCTATTCCGGTTGTTGTAGATGGAAAGAATTTCGGTACCGCAACAGCAGGTGATGACGGAACTATCAAGTTAAAGATTGAATACGAGGAGACTCAACCAGATAATATTGGCGGTGTATTTATCAGGCTCAGCTTTGGTTTGGACGGCTCTAAGGTAGATAATCTTCAGGATTTCTCATTTGAGATTCCAGGTACATCAGGCCAGACAGTTAAAATCGCTATTGCAGAGAATCAGCCTAAGGAACCAACTATCGAAAAGACCGCTGGTACTTTGGATGAGAATGATGATATCACCTGGACAGTTAAGGTAACTAATGCTGACAATCCAGTCACTTACGAGAGTGGATATCAGCTTGTTGATACCTTTGGTAAGGGACAGTCATATAAGGCAGGCAGCTTCAAGGTAGGGGGAGTAGATGTCACACCAGAGTATGACGATGCAAGCAGAACACTTAAGTATAATTTTACGGATAATTCTGCTGGCGGTGTTACCACTATTACTTACAAGACTCATGTGGATTTCCTTGCAGCAGGCTCTACTCAAAATAAAAGTTCAATTAGTGTAAATGCATCTAACGATGTAAAAATATTTGATGCAGGCAACCCATCTGGCAAGCCTCTTGGTGAGGTAAAGGTAGACAATTCTGTCAGCAAAGACGGATTATCTTCTTGGCTTACAAAAGAAGGTGGCAAGCTGGATGATGAGGGTGTAGCCGATTGGACTATCAATGTAAACACCAATGGCTACGGTATGAAGTATCTGACTGTCTATGATGTGATCGAGACAGATGACACTACAACCATGGGACTTGTGGAAGATTCTGTACAGGTAATAGACACTGCTACTGGAGAGGCTTTACCATCATCTGATTATGAGGTGGAAAAGAACGCAGGTACATCTGAAAAGGGCAAGAAAGCATATTCATGGTATGTACGATTCGGAAAATCTGCAGATGACTATGCAATTTCTGGCAATCACAAATACACAATCAAATACAAGACTAAGATAGATGACTACATCAAATTCCTTCGTACTAATCACACTAAGATGCCATCTAACCATGCATTCTTAGAGTATCAGTATGACAGGACAGGTGTGGGTGATTGGGAGTGGCTTGTAGGACCTACACTAGATAAGACACCTGTTAAGGGTGAAGGTGTAACAGCTAAGGCAGCCATTGAAAAGAGCTGTACTTCATTTAATCCTGCTACTCACCAGATTACATGGAAGGTTGTAGTTAACAAAAACTATCAGGGACTTACCAAATCTTTTGTTACAGAGTATATAAAGGATGGACAGAAGTTTGTCTCTATAAGCAATGCTGATATTACGGCAAAAGATGGTACTAAATCTACTCTTGATTTACAGGATAAATACACTGTAAATGGCAAGGAGATTGAGATTAAGTTTGGTGATAGCCTTAAGCAGGCTCAGGCTACATTTACAGTAGTTACTGAGTTAGATGAGACTCAGGCTAGTATATGGGCAGGAAATGAGAAAGAGACATACTACAACGAGGTTGAGCTTGATTCAGACCAGCAGAAGGACATAAAGGATGATGCAAGCTGTGAGTATAAGAGTACAGTATTTGAAAAGGTTTCTAGTGATTACAACTATGAGACCCATGAGATTACATACACTCTTACTGTAGATAGAAATAAGATGGCTATGTCAAATGTAGTGGTTACAGATGATATTGGCTCACTTGGAATGTCCCTAAGCAGTGATGTGACATTGGTTCATGGATATGGCACAAGCAGCGCTCATTCTACTACACTTACTACTGACACATCATCAAAGCCACATTACAGCTACTCAGGCGGAGTACTGACTGCCTATTTAGAAGATATAACTGATGTGGGAAGTGATAATGCAATCGAGGCTATTATATTTACGGCAAAGGTTGATGATGGAGACTTTTTCACTGCTGTAAATGGTGGTAATGTTTCTGTTTCAAATACTGCTACACTTTCTACCAAGGACAATCCAGAAGGCGTGGTAGTTACCAAGAAAAACACATGGAAGAACTCAGTAATCGATAAATCAGCTGCAGTTGACACTGTTTCAAAGGCAGTTACATACACAGTTACATTTAATGGAAATAAGCAGCCACTTCCATCTAGCCTCATTGTAAAGGATACACTTGGAACAAGCCTTGAGCTTGATGCTACATCCGTTAAGCTATATCTTGGCCAGATTGATCCAAGCACCGGTGAGATTACATCTACTGGAGAAGAGGAGACAGGCTATTCTGTAGAGACGTCAGCAGATGGGGATAGCACTATTTTAGAGGTTATCCTTCCAAAGGAAGAGGACAACAGAAATATTTACGTTCTTTCCTATGTGGCTGTTCCTACAGAGATTAAATCAGGAGGAGACTACAGCAACAAGGTACAGCTTGTAGGCTACTCTGGCTCAGGAACAAATAATTCAGTTTCTAATTTATCATATAGCAGTTTTGGTGGTGGTTGGACTGTAAAACCTACATATCTTCTTGTTACAAAAGTAGATTCAGAGGATATAGCAGTTGCATTACCAGGTGCCACATTTGCGGTAAAGGATTTAGATGGCAATCTTGTGGCAAAAATTGTCACAAAGGCAAACGGCGTAGCCAGAAGTGTTGGAAAGCTTAAGCCAAATACCACCTATACTATTGAGGAAATCGAGGCTCCAGAAGGATATGAGATTTCTACAGAGGTTAAGACATTTACCACTGCAGCAAAGGGTGGAGCTGAGAATGCAGTAAATCTTACATTCGAAGATAAAAAGAAGAGTAAGACAGTTGATGTTTCACTTGTTAATCAGGATGGAGACATGCTTGATGGAGGAAATCTTGAGATTTCCAGAAAGATGAGTGATGGCAGCACCAAAAAGGTTGATAGCTGGAAGAGTGATGATAGCAATCACAGTTTTGATGCAAGCTACGATGTTGAATACACATTGACAGAAAAGGATACTCCATTCGGATATAATACAGCTGACAATATCGTATTTAAGGTTGTAGATAATGTGTTATACAAGAGAAATCCTGACAATACATGGGCAGCAGTTGATTCTATTGTGATGACAGATGCAGCTCTTGATACATGTTCATTTGATGTGAGCAAGGTATCGGCAGGTCAGGGTAATGAGCTTGAAGGTGCGACTCTTATAATCAGCGAGCATGATACTGTAGATGCGGCAAAAGATGATTACATTAAGAGCTGGGTTTCTGATGGATCAGCTAAGGAATTTGCCCTTCCAATCGGAGAATATTATCTCTATGAGATTTCTGCTCCAGCAGGATTTGAGGTGGCAGAGAGCATCAGATTTAGAGTCACCGATGAGTATGCTCTTCAGGTTTATGATGAGGAAGAGGGCGACTTTGTAGATGCTGAAGATGCCAAGCTTACAATGGTGGATGATTACAAGGCAGATGAGACTACTACATTTAGCATTTCACCAGACATGTTTGGAATGAGCCCTGACTTATTCAAGGCTATGAAGTTTACTCTTTACAGATTTGATCCAATAGAGGGTAAATTAGTTGAGGTTGAGTCAGTTAGCTACGACCAGGAGACTGGCGAGGCAGTTTACGACATTAATTATCAGGATGAATATCTTTTGAAATCCGATGGAGAGGTAGAAGGATATGACCCTGTTGATCCAATTACTGTAAAAGTGGTTGGAACTAAGGATTCAGAGGGTGATATAGCAGATAGCCTTAAGGTTAAGTCACTTGATTCTACCGTATTTACGGAATCTTCAATGGAGGAGCTGGCAAAGAAGCTTGAGCCTAAGCTTACACCTGAACCTCCTAAGGTTGAAGAGCCTGAACCTGCTGATGAAAATGAAAACACTGACCCTGAAAATGGTGGACCTAGCACTGAGCCTTCTGATTCTGGAAGCAATTCAGGTGGAAATAGCGGTGGCTCTGGTTCGTCAGGCGGCGGAAGCAGCAATAGCAGCGGAGGCTCTACAAACGGCTCAGGAAGCGCATACAGCGGTGCAGCAGGCCCTGAGGTTACAGATGATGGACTTATTATCAAGGAGAACAATATAGTGGCACTTGATAACGCTCCAGGAGTAGGAAATAGACTTGCTAAGACAGGCGGATTCATTGGTACATTAGTAGGTTATCTTGCAGCGATAGCACTTATTGCTGTTGGTATATTACTTGTCTGTGGCAAAGAAAAAAGAGTTAAATAATGAATAAGAGATTTATTAAGAAATTAATTGGTCTTATTATGATTGCAGTGGGGCTAGGCGTTTTGCTTAGCTCCATTGGACTAAATGTAAGACAATATTTTTCAAAGGAAAAAACAATTAAAGAATTCAAAGAGTATATAGCTAGTGGTGAGGGATTTTCAGAGGAGGATATTGAGGTTCCAGCAGAGGGAGAAATGCTTTGCATTTTGCGCATTCCATCAATTGAATCTGAAAACCCAGTGCGTCAGGGACTTGAAAAGAGTATCTTGTCTGATTCTCTGGGACACGATATGTCCACTGTGGTTCCAGGACAAAAGGGTAACTGTGTAATTGCAGGCCATAGGAACTATACCTTCGGAAAGTTTTTCAACAGATTGGATGAGGTCCAGATTAATGACTTGATCTACGTTGATACGCCGACTCAGACCTATACCTATGCTGTCACAGAAATAAAAACAGTAGAGCCTGATGACCTGTCAGTTCTTGAGCCTACCGATAAGGAACAGCTGACGCTGTATACATGCACCCCAATTTATGTGGCTAGCCACAGGCTTGTAATTGTGGCTGAACGTGTTCAATAAGAAATTCGTTACGGTGTAAAGTTTACATAAAAAAAGTTCGTAGCTATCAAGCTCTTGGTGTTGCGCAGCGAACCGTGTTAGTTGAGCGAAGCAATATCCAAGGCTTGAGAGCGTAACGAACTTTTTTAGTGCGAAATTTTATACGCAACTCATCAGCTGTGACGAGAGGGGAGACCTAGAGTGATCGAATGAGAACTCTAGGTCATTTTTGTTGAAATAGTGGTAAGATGAAAATCCTGTGGCTTCTGCGATGCAGTCATCCCAGGTAAGGTCTACATTGTAGTAGGCTCCATTTATTTGGACGATATTCCAGGCGTGATTTTCACCCTTTGAGGTGCCGGTAACGTAGTAGCAAGGTATGCCAGCCTGAAGGCATACCATCTGAAATGCTCTGGCGTATCCAGCGCATACTGAAGAGCCTGTGGCAAGTGCAGAGTATGCACTTTGATTCAATGAGTTTGACACGTTGTAGGTGTTCATAGAGCAGATGGCATCGAAAATGTATCTTTCCTTATCTAAGTCATTGGAATACTGGCTTGCGCCAGCTACAAGGTCAGAGATGATTCTATCAAAGTTACCTTTTGCAGCAGCAAGGTCTGAAGAATTGATGCCGTAGCTTAATTTAATTTTATGGACGATTCCCTTTGCATCTACAGCGTATTTGTAAGAGGTATTAGCCCAGAATATTTCTGGGTGATCGTTGAAAAGCGCATTCATAGTGTCCTCCAAATCTTTTTCAGATAGAGGATCTATCATGCTAAAAAGAGATTCGTCATAGCTGATTAAGGCATTATAGACCTGGTTGTAGACATTTCTCTCAGGCTCTGACAATAGATTTTTATAAACAGAGCTTGGATTAATAGATTTTTCACTTGCGTGTGCTATCATAATATTTGATAGCGACAGTGATAGTGCAAAACTCAGAGCGAAAGCTGTGGCTTTTTTGATTAAAACCCTTATAGATTTATTTTTTTTCATGCCTCTTCGCCTCCCCTAATTTGCGATGAGAACTTATCGTGTAATAGATTATAAGAAATAGATGAATAATAAATGTGAAAAAAATATTTTTTCACAAACATTTCACAGAGAAAATACACACCTGTGGCATAAAGATGCTTTGTATTAGATTTTATACTGCCTCAGGGTGGGCGAATATTTGACAATTTTTTATCATTTAGAGTATATTATATTAGCGAAGGAAACTAATGTGGCAAGTTAGAGTTTACTAACATGTGTATTAAGCCACAATTAATAAATGATTTTGGAGGGCTTACGTTGGACTACAAGATAATAGAAGTTAAACAAAGCATCTTTGAAGATAATGATGCTGACGCTGAGCGACTTAGACAGGAGATAAAAGAAGACAACACATTTCTTATTAATCTGATGTCTTCACCTGGCTCAGGAAAGACTACCACATTATGCCGTACTATTAATGGTCTTAAAGACGAGATGAAAATCGGTGTAATGGAGGCAGATATTGATTCTGATGTGGACGCGGCTACTGTTACAGAGGCTGGAGCCCGTGCAATTCAGATACATACAGGAGGCATGTGCCACCTAGATGCAGACATGACCCGTCAGGGACTACATGAGCTTGGCACTAGTGATTTGGACCTTGTTTTCCTGGAAAATGTTGGCAATTTGGTTTGTCCTGCAGAGTTTGATACCGGTTCAACTGCAAATGTTATGATTCTCTCTGTTCCAGAGGGAGACGACAAGCCATATAAGTATCCACTGATGTTTTCGGTGTGTGATGTGATACTTGTCAACAAATGTGACACCCTAGAGGTGTTTACAGATTTCTCAAAGGACAGAGTGGTCGAGCGAATCCATGAACTAAATCCAAAGGCAAAGGTAATATTTATCTCTGCCAAGACTGGCGAAGGATTTGACGAATGGATTCAATGGTTGAGGGGCCAGGTAGCCGACTATCGTAGTTAAGTCTTTTTGAGTGGAGTATAAGTATAATTAATAAGCGGTAAAAGGAGGAAATAACTAGTATGGGAATTGGACCAGACAGATTAGGAGATTTTTATCCTGATTGGGTGAATGACCTAAAGGACGAGGATCTTCGTCCTGAGATTCTTAAGCTTGGTAAGGTGATTACAGACAGAGCTAAGATTAAGCTTGGATTGCAGAAAGTTACCAAGTATGATCCTGAGTACTGGGCTGTTGCTAATCTTGCACCTACAAAGGAGATTGCAGAGCTTGCCCTTTCTATGGGAGGCATCAGAAAGCCAAAGACTTTTTCGCAACTTCTTGCTATTACAGGTCTTGATGAGAAGACTCTTAATGAGAGATTAGAGCAGGCTAGCTACACAGGTCTTTTAGAGTGGAACTATGAGAACGAGGCTCATGAGAAGCAGTGGGTACTTCCTATGTTTGTACCTGGCTCAGCTGAGTTTTCAAACATGAATCAGGACTTCTTAAAGGAGCATCCTGAGATGGGACGTTTCTTCGAGAGAATGAGTCGTCTTCCACTTGAGGGACTTACTCACATGGTACCACCAGGAGGCGCTGGTATAGGTATGCATGTTATTCCTGTTGAGGAAGCTATTTCTATGGAGCAGGAAGCAATCGGACTTGAGAAGATTTCCTACTGGCTGGACAAGTACGAGGGCAAGTATGCAAAATCACCTTGTTCATGTCGTCTTTCTAGAAAGACATACAACGAGGGTTGTGCAGATGACCCTGAGGGTTGGTGTATCGCTGTTGGTGATATGGCTGACTATGTTGTTGAGACAAATAAGGGCGGTGAGTACATCACTAAGGAAGAGGCTCTTGCTATCTTCAAGCAGGCAGAGGACAACGGTTTTGTTCACCAGATTACTAACATCGATGGCGAGAACAAGATTTTTGCTATCTGTAACTGTAATGTAAATGTATGTTACGCACTTCGTACATCACAGCTTTTCAATACTCCAAACATGTCACGTTCGGCTTATGTGGCACATGTTACAGCTGAGGATTGTGTTGCCTGTGGTAAGTGTGTTGAGAATTGTCCTGCAGGTGCTGTTAAGCTTGGACAGAAGCTTTGCAAGGCTGACGGAAGCGAAGTTACATATCCTAAACAGGTACTTCCTACAGAGAAGAAATGGTCTACTGATGAGTGGAATGATGATTATCGTGACACTAACAGAATCAACTGCTATGACACAGGTACAGCTCCATGTAAGACAGCATGTCCTGCACATATTGCTATTCAGGGATATCTTCGCATGGCAGCTCAGGGTCGTTACAAAGAGGCTCTTGCTCTTATTAAGCAGGATAATCCACTTCCAGCTATTTGCGGACGTGTATGTAACAGACGATGCGAGGCAGCATGTACTCGTGGTACAGTAGATGAGGCTATTGCAATTGACGAGGTTAAGAGATTCCTTGCAGAGATGGATCTCAAGGCTGAGACAAGATATATTCCAAAGAAAATCGTTCCTTCTCAGAAGGGTGAGTTTACAGAAAAGGTTGCTATTATCGGTGCAGGTCCTGCAGGTCTTTCTTGCGCATATTACTTAGCACTTAAGGGCTACAAGCCAACAATCTTTGAAAAGAGCAAGTATCCAGGTGGTATGCTTAGATATGGTATTCCATCATTCGTACTTGAAAACAATGTTATCGATGCTGAAATCGATATTATCAAGGAGCTTGGTGTAGATATTAAGTGTGGCGTAGAAGTAGGCAAGGATATTTCACTTGATGAGTTACGTTCACAGGGATACAAGGCATTCTACGTAGCAATCGGTTGCCAGGGTGGTAACAAGCCAGGAGTTCCAGGTGATGATGCTATCGGCACAGCTACAGCTGTTGATTTCCTTCATGAGGTTTCTGAGAACGAGGCTTATGATATCAAGGGTGACCTTGTTGTTATTGGTGGTGGTAATGTTGCTATCGACGTTGCCCGTTCAGCTAGACGTGTTGGCAACGAAAAGGTTTCTATGTTCTGTCTTGAGACAAGAGACATTATGCCAGCATCACCAGAGGAAATCGAAATCGTAGAGGCAGAGGGCGTAGAGCTCAACTGCGGTTGGGGTCCAAAGGAAGTCCTTGTAGACGAGGCAGGTGCCGTTAAGGGTATCGTTCTTAAGAAGTGCACTCGTGTCAAGGATGAGACAGGACGTTTCGCTCCTGAGTATGATGAGAATGACACAATCACTGTTGAGTGTAAGCATGTTATTTTCTCAGTTGGACAGCGAAGCGTATACGGAGATCTCTTTAAGGGTTCTAAGGTTGTTATCGACAGAGGCCCTAAGGCTGATGCTCTTACATACCAGACTGATGAGCCAGACATCTTTGTAGGTGGTGATATGTACACAGGTCCTAAGTTTGCAATTGATGCAATTGCAGCAGGTCGTGAGGGTGCTATTTCTATTCACAGATTTGTTCAGCCAAACAGCTCACTTACAATTGGACGTAACCGTCGTGATTTCATCGAGCTTGATAAGGATGATCTTCGCATTGACGATTATGATCACAGCCCACGTCAGATTCCTGGTGTGTCAAAGACTACAGTTGATGGCGAGCTTTCATTCAGAGATAAGACAGTAGAGTTTACAGAGGAGCAGATTAAGGTAGAGACAGCTAGATGCCTTAAGTGTGGTGCTTCAGTAGTTGATGAGAATAAGTGTATCGGTTGTGGTGTATGTACAACCAAGTGCGAATTCGATGCAATCAAGCTTTACCGTGAGCATCCAGAGTGCTCTAAGATGACTCCATCTGAGGACAAGCTTAAATACGTTCTTCCTTATGGCTTTAAGCAGCGCGTTAAGGTTGCTTTCAAACATAAGAAATAAAAACGAGATATAAATACTGCATCTTATTGAGATAATGTGGTACAATAATGCCTGCTGGATAGCTATCTGGCAGGCATTAATTATTCTGGAGGCAGTATATGCATTTTTATCTATTTGCGGAGGGATTTGCCCAGGCCCTTAGGACAATTTTATTAGTTTACTTGATTCTGACTTTTATGTTCACTGTATATTCTATAGCCAGAATGTATTGGTGCGCACATGTGGGCTCTGATGTTAAGGGTGGCAAGGAAAGAATGCGCCAGCTTCGCAAGGCAGGCCGTTTTGTGCAGATGCCTGTTTACTCTATGGAGGAGATGGCTAAGGAGAAGCATAAAAGAGATGTGCGTATGGTATATTTTCCAGCTGACAATCCTAGAGACAAGCGATTTGTTATAGTTCTTCCTGGTGGAGGATACGCTAGAGTTTGCACTCGTCATGAGGGCTATCCTGTGGCAGCTGAGCTTAATAAAATGGGAATAAATGCATTTGTTCTTGAATATAGAGCAGGCAGAGATTGTGCTCCATTTGGACCAATGGAGGACCTTGGCATCGCTCTTAGATTTATTCAGGACAATACAGATAAATTCGACGTAGTTATGGATGATTATGGATTAATAGGCTTTTCAGCTGGTGGAAATGTGGCTGGTATTTTTTCTAGCCACAAGTTTGGATACTTGGATTACCAGGTTCCACGTCCAGGCATATTAGTCCTTGGCTATCCATGGACTTGCGTTAATGACTGGCTTAGTCATCCATATTGGAATATTTGGATTGGACTTTTGGGAGTATGGCTTTCTAATCGTGGTAGTTACCACATGTTTGGACTTAGACATATTAAAAAGGGTAGACAGATGCTTGATGTACAAAAATATATCGAGGCTGATTATCCAAAGACATTTATGTTTTCAGGAAGCTGGGATGTTTTGGTTCCAGCCAGCAGACACGCAGATGTATTTGACGAGGCACTTACAAGAGCTGGCGTAGAACATAAATATGAGAAATATTTCGGTGTACCTCACGGTATTGGGCTTGGAAAGCGTACAAAGGCTCAAGGATGGCTTGAGCGAGCTGTAGAATACTGGGGATAGTAAATCTGAGTATTAATCTACAGAATTTTCATAAAAATTTAATAGTTTGCTCATAACTATGAATTCCTCGCGTGGTAAAATTACTTTAGTAATTTCCCTGCGGGGATTTTTTGTGGGCTGCAAAAAAGGAGCGATTAACATGAGAAAAAGTATGAAGACAAAGATATTGATATGTATTTTAATTCTGGATTTGGTGATGATTATAGGTGTATCAATCATTGCAGTTAACTTTAGAACAGCAGTTAAATCTGCCAATACTATGTCAGATACATATTTGATGGTTGAGCAGGACTTTGGTAATGCAAATACTAATGTGCAGAACTTAGTTAAGCGTTTCTTTGTTCTTCAGACTATGAATTATATGTATGGAGGCAATTGGAACAATCCTGAAGTTAGAGATTCTATCATAGGTCTTGGAGCAGGTGAGTACGGCGCAGTTGAGGAAGCTATTGCAGATTTGAAAACTCACGTGGATACCATTAACGATAAAGAGTTTACCGAAGAATATAAGGTAATGAGTGAAGCGGCTTTAGGTTTTGTTTCAGAATACAAGGAAATAGAGAAGCTGTATTACAATAATGATTTTGCTGGTGCAAGTACTAGATACTTTGCAGGCTCTCATGAGATGGTAACAGTTTATGAAGAAAATGTTGGTCTCATGAAAGAACGATTAGAGCAATTGGTGAAACTGAACGATGAAAAACTTGCAAAGGCTGAGAAGGAAGTTCAAAAATCCATTGCAATAGGTGTGATATTACTAGTAATTGCATCAATATCAACAATAATTATTGTTATTAAATCAGTTAATCCTCTTGTAAGCTCTGCTAAGGAACTTGATAAGATGATTAGTGAGATGAATGCTGGAAATGCAAATTTGGCTCATAGGTTAAAAAATAAATCTAAGGACGAGGTTGGTGTCTTAGTAGGTGGTATCAACAACTTCTTGGAGACATTGGAAAAAATCATTTTTACTATTAAAAATGAATCTGGAAATATTTATAGCTCAGTAGAAAATACTGTTGGTATCGTTAATTCATCAAAGGATGATGTAAGTAACGTATCTGCAGTAATGGAAGAGCTCACAGCCAGCATGGAAACAGCCAACAATACACTTCTTTCTCTTAATGAGGAAGCAGGAGATGTAAATGATGCAGTAGGACAGGTTTCAAATCAGGTTTCAGAAGGAACTAACAGAGTGGCTGATATTAAGGAACACGCTACTGTTATCCGTGAGAAGACAGAGAAGATGAAAGCTTCTACAAATGAGATGGTTTCATCTATCAAAGATACACTTGAGAACTCTATTGCAGAAAGTAAGAATGTTGAGCAGATTCAAACTCTTACAGAGGATATCCTTTCTATTGCAGCACAGACAAATCTTCTTGCACTTAATGCTTCAATCGAGGCTGCTCGTGCTGGTGAGGCTGGTAAGGGATTTGCAGTAGTTGCTGACGAAATCAGACAGCTTGCTGAGCACAGTAAGGAGACAGCAAATTCAATTCAGGAAATCAGTAATCAGGTTATTTCAGCCGTTGAGGCACTTGCTGACAACTCTAACGAGATGCTTACATACGTAAGTGAGACAGTACTTTCAGATTACGATGATTTCGAGGGCGTTGCTAAGCAGTACTATCAGGATGCTGAGGATATCAATGCAGTGCTTGATAGCGTAAATGATAATACAGTAGTTCTTAATTCTACAATCAGCGAGATGACATCAGAGATTGACCATATCTCTAGAGTTATCAATGACTGTACACAGGGTGTATCTGATGCTACAGAAAGCACAACAGGAATCCTTGAGTCTATCACAACAATCCACGATGACTCAGAGAGCAACCGTGAAATCTCTCAGAGACTTCAGGATGAAGTATCACGCTTCTCTAGCACAGCAGAAGATGCAGAAGAAGTAGCAGAAGTAGAAGAAGATATAGAAGAATAATTACAAAATAAACAAATGGCCAAGCGGCTGAGTGAAATCAACCGCTTGGCTTTTTCTTTTGTGTGGCGCACCGTTCTATTCTGTAGGCTGGATAAAAAAATAGCCCCTAGTAGCTATCAAGCTCTAAGTGTTGTGTAGCTTCTTAGCACAAGCATTCGCTTGTGTACATACTAAAAGTCTTCCTTACAGTTGACTTTTAGTATGACTTTGACATGTAGTCAAGCGGAACAATATCTTAGGCTTGAGAGCGTAACTAGGGGCTTTGTGGTTTATCTATTAGCCGTCTACAGAATAGTTAGGTGCTTCTTTGGTGATGTGGATGTCATGTGGATGTGACTCCTTGAGGGAAGCAGCGGAAATCTTCACGAACTTGCCGCGCTCCTGAAGCTCTGGGATAGTAGGGCAACCACAGTAACCCATACCTGAGCGGATACCTCCGATGAGCTGGAAGATAACGTCCTCAAGGGAACCCTTGTAAGCAACACGTCCTTCAACACCTTCTGGAACAAGCTTCTTAGCACCTTCCTGGAAGTAACGGTCCTTAGAACCATTCTCCATAGCTGCAAGTGAACCCATACCACGGTATACCTTGTATTTACGACCCTGGAAGAGCTCGAATGAACCAGGAGCCTCATCGCATCCTGCAAACATTGAACCCATCATACATACTGAACCACCAGCAGCAAGGGCCTTTGTCATATCGCCTGAGTACTTGATACCACCGTCGGCGATGATTGGTACATTGTATTCTTTTGCTACAGCATAGCAATCCATGATTGCTGAAATCTGAGGAACACCGATACCTGCAACAACACGTGTTGTACAGATAGAACCAGGTCCGATACCGACCTTAACTGCATCTGCACCAGCCTCGATAAGAGCCTTTGTAGCCTCGCCTGTAGCGATGTTACCAGCGATTACCTGAAGATCTGGGTAAGCAGTCTTAACTTTCTTAACTGCCTCGATGATGTTCTTAGAGTGACCGTGAGCTGAATCCATAACGATAACGTCTACCTGAGCCTCTACAAGAGCAGCTACACGCTCCATCATGTTGCCTGTGATACCAACACCAGCTCCGCAGAGAAGTCTGCCCTGGTCATCCTTAGCAGCGTTAGGATATTTAATCTGCTTTTCAATGTCTTTGATTGTGATAAGTCCCTTGAGCTTGAACTCATCATCTACGATAGGAAGCTTTTCCTTACGAGACTTAGCAAGGATTGCCTTAGCCTCATCAAGTGAGATGCCTTCCTTTGCAGTGATAAGACCCTCAGAAGTCATAGACTCGCTGATTTTCTTAGTGAAATCTGTTTCGAATTTAAGGTCACGATTAGTGATGATACCAATGAGTGTGCCGTCTTCTTTAGTAATAGGTACACCAGAGATTCTGAACTTGCCCATGAGTTCGTCTGCCTCAGCAAGTGTGTTGTCTGGACCGAGAGAGAATGGGTCAGTGATAACGCCGTTCTCAGAACGCTTTACTTTGTCAACTTCTTCAGCCTGAGCTTCTACTGACATGTTCTTGTGGATAATACCGATACCACCCTGGCGTGCCATGGCGATTGCCATGCGGGATTCTGTAACAGTATCCATAGCGGCACTCATCATAGGAATGTTAAGTCTGATTTTTCTAGTTAAGTTTGTGTGAAGATCAATAAGATTTGGAGTTACTTCCGAATACTGTGGAACCAGTAAGACGTCGTCGAAAGTAATGCCATCACCAATAATCGATGCCATAAATTTTCCTCTCTTTCTGTATGCAAGACTGTAAATTTTTTAAAATTATATTTAACAAAGTAGCCTGTGTCAATGAAAGTTTGCCAACAAATATGCTGATTTTTTATGTGTTATTTTGGATTTTTTTGACATGTACATAATAGAAAGACATTTGTCCGCCTCTAAAATAAAAATGGCAACTTCAAACAGTGTCTGAAACAGGAGATTGTTAAAAATTTAGCAATTTTATACAACAAATCAAAAATATTTAACATTTTTGTACTGTAAAATGAACAGAATTGCAGCTTTCTTTTATTGATTTATTTTCTCAATAGTCCTATCATAAAATTACGGCATTATGGGGTGGGGTTCCGGTTAATTATTGACTCACTCGTGATACTATAAATGCTTATATAATTGAAGGAGGAATTTAGAAATGCCAAGAGCAAAACAGTCTATGGATGGTAACCAGGCTGCAGCACATGTCGCTTACGCGTTTACTGATGTTGCCGCTATTTATCCTATTACACCATCCAGCCCAATGGCCGATTTCGTTGACCAGTGGTCAGCAGCAGGCCTTGAGAATATTTTCGGAAATCAGGTAAAGGTAGTAGAAATGGAGTCTGAGGCAGGTGCAGCAGGTGCCGTTCATGGTTCACTTGGTGCAGGTGCACTTACTACTACATTTACAGCTTCACAGGGTCTTCTTCTTATGATCCCTAATATGTACAAGATTGCTGCAGAGCAGCTCCCTTGTGTATTCGATGTATCAGCTCGTACAGTTGCTACACAGTCACTTAACATCTTCGGTGATCATTCCGATGTATATGCTTGTCGTCAGACAGGTTTCGCAATGATGGCTGAGACAAATCCACAGGAAGTAATGGATCTTTCTCCAGTAGCTCACCTTGCAGCTATCGAGGGTAAAGTACCTGTACTTAATTTCTTTGACGGATTCCGTACATCACACGAGATTCAGAAAATTGAAAAGTGGGATTATGCAGATCTCAAAGAGATGGTTAATATGGATGCTATCGCTGAGTTCAGAGCTAAGGCTCTTAATCCAGAGCACCCAACAATGCGTGGTTCACACGAAAACGGAGACGTTTTCTTCCAGCATAGAGAAGCTTGCAACACAGCTTACGACAATTTCCCAGCAGTTGTTCAGAAGTACATGGACAAGGTAAATGCAAAGCTCGGTACAGATTACAAGCTTTTCAACTACTATGGTGCTGCTGATGCAGATAGAATCATCGTAGCTATGGGTTCTATCAACGACGTAGCAGAAGAGGTTATTGATTACCTCAACGCACACGGCGAGAAGGTTGGTGTACTTAAGGTTCGTCTTTACAGACCTTGGTCATCAGAGGCATTCCTTGCTGCACTTCCAAAGACAGCAAAGAAGATTGCTATCCTCGATCGTACAAAGGAGCCAGGTGCTCTCGCAGATCCTCTTTACCTTGATGTTGCTACAACACTTCGTGAAGCAGGTCTTAATGACATCACAATCTGTGGTGGTAGATATGGTCTTGGTTCTAAGGATACTCCTCCTTCATCAGTATTTGCTGTATATAAGGAACTTGAGAAGTCTGAGCCAAAGCGCAGATTTACAATCGGTATTGTAGATGATGTTACTAACCTTTCACTTCCAGAGGTTAAGCCAGCTCCTATTACATCAGCTCCTGGTACTAAGGAGTGCAAGTTCTGGGGTCTTGGTGGTGATGGTACTGTAGGTGCTAACAAGAACTCTACAAAGATCATCGGTGATCACACAGACAAGTACATCCAGGCATACTTCCAGTATGACTCTAAGAAGACTGGTGGTGTTACAATTTCTCACTTGAGATTCGGTGACAACCCAATCAAGTCTCCTTACTATATCAACCAGGCTGACTTCGTTGCTTGCCACAACCCAGCATACGTTACACAGGGTATGAAGATGGTACAGGACGTTAAGCCAGGCGGAGTATTTATGATTAACTGCCAGTGGTCAGATGAGGAGCTTGAGCAGCACCTTAACGCTGAGGCAAAGAAATACATCGCTGATAACAATATCCAGCTTTACACAATCAATGCTATCGATAAGGCTATCGAGATTGGTATGGGTAAGCGTACAAATACAATCCTTCAGTCAGCATTCTTCAAGCTCGCTGATGTAATGCCTATCGATCAGGCTGTAGATTACATGAAGCAGGCAGCTAAGAAGTCATACGGCAAGAAGGGTGACGATGTTGTTCAGATGAACTACAACGCTATCGACGCTGGTGTAGATGCTGTACATAAGGTAAATGTTCCAGAATCATGGAAGAACCCAGCAGCAGATCCTGCTAAGCCAGCACTTGAGGGTCGTCCAGAGCTTGTTAAGATGGTTAAGAATCTCCTTGAGCCTATCTCTAAGATGGATGGTGATTCACTTCCAGTTTCAGCATTCGTTGAGAATCCTAACGGACAGTTCGAGCTTGGTGCAGCTGCATACGAGAAGCGTGGTACAGCTGTAACAGTTCCTACATGGGATGAGACAAAGTGTATCCAGTGTAACCAGTGTGCATTTGTATGTTCACATGCTACAATCCGTCCATTCATGCTTTCTGAGGACGAGGTTAAGGCAGCTCCAGCAAACATCAAGCTTGCTGATACAAAGCCAAAGGCATCTGAGTACAAGTACACAATGTCAGTATCTCCACTTGATTGTATGGGTTGCGGCGAGTGTACAACAGTTTGTCCAGTTGGTGCTATCACAATGGTTCCACAGGCAGAAGAAGCAGACGAGCAGCCAGTATTCAACTACTTAGTAGCTAATGTTGGACGTAAGGAAGCAGCAGGTTCTGACCTTACAGTTAAGGGCTCACAGTTCAATCAGCCACTCCTTGAGTTCTCAGGATCATGTGCAGGTTGTGCTGAGACTTCATACGCAAGACTTATTACACAGCTCTTTGGTGAGCATATGTATATTTCAAACGCTACAGGATGTTCTTCAATTTGGGGTGGTCCTGCAGCTACATCACCATTTACAGTTAACAAGGATTCTAAGAAGGGTCCAGCATGGTGTAACTCACTCTTCGAGGACAACGCTCAGCATGGTATGGGTATGGAAGTAGGACAGAAGTACTTACGTGACCACGCTATCGCTTCAGCTAAGAAGGCAGCAGAGGCTGGTTCAGCAGATCTTAAGGCTGCATTCGCTAAGTTCGAGGAGACAGTTGATTCTACAAGAGAGAACGGCCCAGCAGCTGACGCTCTTATCGCAGCACTTGAGAAGGACGGCTCAGCAGATGCTAAGGCAGCTCTTGAACTCAAGGATTACCTCGCTAAGAAGTCTGTATGGATCTTCGGTGGTGACGGTTGGGCATACGATATCGGATTCGGCGGTCTTGATCATGTACTTGCATCAGGCGAGAATGTCAACGTAATGGTATTCGATACAGAGATGTACTCTAACACTGGTGGACAGGCTTCTAAGGCTTCTAACATCGGTGAGGTTTGCCAGTTCGCTGCATCAGGTAAGGAAGTTTCTAAGAAGTCACTTTCTGAGATTGCAATGTCATACGGTTATGTATATGTTGCTCAGATCGCACTTGGTGCTAACATGGCACAGGCAGTTAAGGTTCTTGCTGAGGCTGAGGCTTACAACGGACCTTCACTTATCATCGGATACGCTCCATGTGAGCTCCACGGTGTTAAGGGTGGTATGAACCACTGCCAGGATGAGATGAAGGCAGCTGTTACAGCAGGTTACTGGAACCTCTTCTCATTCAACCCAGACCTTAAGAAGGAAGGTAAGAATCCATTTACTCTTACTTCTAAGGAAGGTGACTACAGCAAGTATCAGGATTTCCTTGCAAACGAGACACGTTACTCTCGTCTTACAAAGGCATTCCCAGAGCGTGCTGAGAGACTCTTCGCTGAGAACCAGAAGGCAGCTGAGGAGAGATATGCTCACCTTAAGAAGCTTGTAGATCTCTACAGCTAAAATTTAAAATTTTTGAGTAGCCATTCTGTTACGCTTACAAGCCTGAGATACTCCTTCCTGTCACTACATGTGACTGGAAGGAGCACTCAGAGCTTGATAGCTACAGAATGGCTCTTTTTATTTTCTGTAGCTACAAAAATCTACATAGTCACCTAGGTTACACTCTCAAGCCTAAGATATTCCTTCCTGTCACTACATGTGACTGGAAGGAACACTCAGAGCTTGATAACTACCTAGGTGTTTTTTTATTTACAAAGGGCTGTATTGTTCTGCAAGTACGTAGTGTAGTCACTGGAAGGGGCACTCAGAGCTTGATAGCTACAGAATGGCTCTTTTTATTTTCTGTAGCTACAAAAATTTACATACTCACCTAGGTTACACTCTCAAGCCTTGAGAGCTACCTAGGCGTTTTTTGTTTCTAATTAGCTGTAGAGGAACTACAAGGACACAGCATACTTACCAAATGAAATATTTTGGTAATAAATGTAATATTTATAATATATTTAGTTTACTTAGATAAAGTAATAAGATATAATACCTGAGGAGTCATTTAATAACAACAAAAGACTTACTACATACTAAAATTAAGGAGAAAGGCTATGAAAAAGAAAGGTATGAGAATCCTAGCTCTAGCATTGGCGGCGGCTATGCTAAGTGGATGCGGTAAGCAGGCTAAGGATTCAAAATCAGAAGAAGTTAGTACAGAAACTGAAGGAAAAAATGAAGGAAAAACTGAATCTAATGGCGGGTTAGATGATAGTGAGGGAAGATATGTTGGTAAATCTTCAAAATGGGATGGATGTTTTGTAGATAATTATGGAATTAAAGTTAGACCTGGTATGACTATTAATGAGATAGTAGAGCAGGGGTGTGTAGTTTCGCCAGATTATTTTGATGACATCAATGAAGTTATAGATGCCCCAACTAATATGTGCATTAATACAGATTATAAGAGCGGAGATAATAGTATACTATATATTTATGTGGAAAATGAAAATGGAAACTATGACGAAAGTAGTTTTTCTAAAGATGTATGGTTTGTTAATCCATATCCATACGCAGTTCCTTTTGGTGAATGTGTAGTTTCATCTATGTTACCACACACTGGTGATATGGGAGTTGAATGGAACACAGATGAAGATGATAGTATGAGTATAGATGAGCTGAAGGCTCTGTTTGATATTGCACCATATATAGATAAATATGATAATTATAACTATCCGTATGAGGATTATTTTGTTCAGTTTCATATAACTGACGATAGAGTTTCTATGGTTGAAGCCTTTATCTATGGACACGATGATAATTATAAGGTGCCTGAATGCTTGAGTTTTGCAGGTGAGGATTATAAGGATTGGGATAAAACAACCGAAAAGTTAGATACAAATGTTGATTCATATACTTTCAAGATGGGATTTGGAACTCATACAATTGATTTATCTTATTTTGAGTCTATTGAAGAAATGAGTAGAACTTATTTGCCAGAGTCTGATTACACTAAATCTTTATATATAAAAGGTGTAAACACAAATGGTGAAACAGTTGTGATTGAATTATCAGACACTAAATGGGATTATTACTTTAACGCTGTTGGCAATATGGGGTCTGGATCGACCATAAAAGCTGAAGAATTACCTAATGGCGAGATACATAATTCAGAAGGTAATACCGCTTCGCAAAATATTGATACAATTGATAATAAATCATTATTATTGGAGGTATCAGTAGACACAGGTGATAAACCAGATGTTAACCATACAATGGAAGTGTATCATACGGTAGAAGGAATTATTTCAACATCCGCAGAATAAAATAAGAAGAAATTAAATAATTTAGAATAAGCCACTAGCAATTAGCTAAGTGGCTTATTTTATACCTAATTTTATTAAAATTCATATTCGATGTGCCACAATCTGTCTTGGAACTCTTCATAAGTGGCATCATCCAATTTTTCCCAGTTTTCGTTGCTAGTTTCTATGTACCAACATTCTTCAACTGAATCATATTCCATCCAGCCATAATCGCCATATTCAGAAGATAAACCTTCTAACCAATACTGAAACTGTGGAGGGTCGATATCTTGATTCAACCATACATACATATCGGTGCTGGCATCGTAGTAGTTTCCATCAGAATCAAGGGATAAGTGTTTGTATCCACCATTTTCAAAATTATCCTTATAATCGGTTTCATCTGTTAGTACAAAACCCTTGCCGTCATCCTTTAGGAACATGTAGTCACCTAAGGTAGGGATATTATAGCTGTTTGAATAGCTGTCAGAATAATTATCACTATAATCTTTGGAATCAAAGGAGTTCGACTGGAAACTTGATGGATTGTAATAGGTCTCCCGTTGGTTTTCATGATAAGTATCAATGATGCCTGAAAAAAGTGAGAAAAATAGCATTCCTACAATTAAAAGATATATGGCTGAGTGAGCTGAAGATTTTTCTCTTGAGTAAGAATCATCATATGAATAGCCGTCTGATGAATCATTCTCATCATCTACCAAAGCATCTATTTGGGATACAAGATGCATTGTTCCACCGCAATGAATACATGGCTTTTCACGGTCTGGCCAAGGGCGAGAATCCTCCATACCGCAATAGTCACATTTACATACGGCAGTAGTAGAATCTGATACTACGCCCTGTTTAGAAAAGACAACATCTTCATAAAAATTTCCGTCTTCATCATAGTAACCCGCTTTATATGCCACACCTGTTGATTCATCTGTCCATGGTTCATTGTAATGAACATAGTCATGGTACTTGCAACGATAAATTTTAGGAGTGACTCCAGAATAATTCTTTGGTTGATTAGTTCTGTTTCTGTAAACTGGTGTAGTATTCCTTGAAAATAAACTTCCCATTCCTAAAAAGGAACTAGAGTGAGAACTAGAACTGTGATGACTTCTGCTTCTAGAAGAGCTGCTATGTGATCTAGATGAACTGTGGTGCGAGTGGCTACTAGAATGTGAGCTATGACTACTCGATGAGTGATGACTTGGTGACATTTTCCCCTCCTTACTAAATATGCTGATTTATAGTATAAAGAAAGTTGCTGAAAGATACAATATTATTGCGGTTTTGGGGTGTTGCACACTTGTTATCAAAATGATAAAATACTACTAGATATAGTGTAAGGAAATATTGCTTTGGGAGGATTTTTTGAATGAAATGTCCATTTTGTGGTAGCCAAGATACTAGCGTAATTGATTCAAGACCTGCAGATGACAACACAAGCATTAGACGTCGTCGTTCTTGCCCAGAGTGCGGCAAGCGTTTCACTACCTATGAAAAGGTTGAGACTATTCCGCTTATCGTCATTAAAAAGGATAACAATAGAGAGCCATACGACAGGACTAAAATCGAAAAGGGTGTTCTTATCGCATGTCGAAAGAGACCGGTTGCTGCTGCCCAGATTTCAAAGGTAGTTGACGAGATCGAGACAGAGATTTTCTCATTAGAAGAGAAGGAGATTCCTAGCACTAAAATCGGTGAGATTGTAATGGAGCATCTTGAGAATGTTGATCCGGTTGCCTATGTTAGATTTGCTTCTGTTTATCGCGAATTTAAGGACGTTAACACCTTTATGGATGAGCTCAAGAGAGTCTTAGATAAATAGCTGTTTGGGGGCTAGGAGAGTTTTTACAAGTAGATACAGGTTTATGGGGGTTAAATATTTGACTATTTGGACGATATAATGAGTGCAGGTAGCAAATATGGAGAGTTATATTTAATGAATATTTCAGGTATTCGCCCATCTTTAGGGTTCTATGATTACAATTCAATAAGAATACGACAAGAGCTTGGAATGGCACCTGTTGATGAGCCAGTAGAAGAGACTCCAGTAGAGGATTCTACTAGTGGTATTAGCGACGAGGAGATTGCAGCTTCTAGAGAGGCACAGACATTTGGTGCTTACGATTTTGCCAGCCAGTACAAGCCAGGCGAGTCCTTTGATTTAAAGGGTGCTGATAGTGATATTAAGTCACTTGACGTGGAAAAGGCAGTATCTTCTATGCAGAAGGATTCACTTATCCATCGTTATCAGTACTTCGTACAGAACAAGACACCTCAGAATCAGCAGGTTAAGCCGGTTGTTGAGGATTTCAAATTATAACAATATGCGTTTTTAGAGGCACATCAATTGATGTGCTTCTTTTATTGTGTTAAAATCGAGCCTATGAGTAAGAGAAATTTATATCCAAGAGACTATGTAGATAGTACCTATTCAATTGATTTTAAAAAGCTTTATGACCAGGGTTACAGAGGAGTTATTTTTGATGTGGATAATACGCTTGTCCCACACAATGCTCCAGCAGACGACAGAGCTAAGGCTCTTTTTAAGGAATTACATGATTTAGGCTTTCAGGCCCTTTTGTTATCCAACAATAAGGAGCCTAGAGTTAAGACCTTTAAGGAGGCTGTTGAGTACTGTACCTACATATATAAGGCAAACAAGCCATCAGCATCTGGCTACAAGAGAGCCATGGAGCAGATGGGCACTGACGTGACTAACACTATTTTTGTAGGCGACCAGATTCTCACAGACGTGTGGGGCGCCAATCGTGCAGGTATTCGTTCAGTCATGGTTAAGCCAGTACTTAAATGGAAGGAAGAAATCCAGATTATCTTCAAGAGATTCCTTGAGGCTTTCATTTTACTTGGCTACAGAATTTACAAATTATATGGAAAGAATATAAATAAAGTTCCTCTTAAATAATGTAGAAATGCATCAGGGAGGAATCGAAAGGAGAATCTTATTATGAAAATTGTAATTGCAAATGACCATGCAGCAACAGATCTTAAGTTTGAGATTAAGGAGTATATTGAGAGCCTTGGGCATGAGGTTATTAATATAGGAACAGATTCACATGACAGCTGCAATTATCCAGAGTATGGTGCAAAGGCTGCGAGAATGGTGGCAGCAGGTTCTGCAGATTTGGGCGTGCTTATTTGCGGAACAGGTGTAGGTATTTCACTTGCAGCTAACAAGGTAAAGGGAATCCGCTGTGGAGTTTGCTCAGATACAGCTACAGCAAGACTTATTCGTGCTCACAACAATGCAAATATGATTGCTTTTGGAGCTCGTATTGTAGGAAGTGAGCTTGCAAAGGATATTGTGAAGTCTTTCCTTGAAACAGAGTTTGAGGGTGGCAGACATCAGGTGAGAATTGATATGATATCTGCTATTGAAAATGAAGAATAGTTCTGATATAATTTTTTGGTCTATGTGAGGATTCACGTAAAAAATTAGCCTAGTATAGGCATACCTGATATATATTATAGAGGAGGAATTGTAATAAATGAACGTACAGGTAGAAAATCTTGAAAAGAATATGGCAAAGATCACAGTTACAGTTGATGCAGCTGAGCTCGACAAGGCTATTACAAAGGCATATAACAAGCAGAAGAACAGCATCTCTGTTCCAGGCTTTAGAAAGGGCAAAGTTCCTCAGAACATGGTAGAGAAGATGTATGGTGCTGAGATTTTCTACGAGGACGCTGCTAATATTATTATGCAGGAGACATACCCACAGGCATATGATGAGTCTAAGCTTGATATCGTTTCACAGCCACAGATTGACATCACACAGCTTGAAAAGGGTAAGGACTTCGTTTATACAGCTACAGTTGCTCTTAAGCCAGAAGTTAAGCTTGGCAAGTACAAGGGCGTTTCTGTTACAAAGATCGATTCTAAGGTTACAGCTACAGAAGTTAACAATACAATCAAGGCTGAGCTTGAGAGAGCTGCTCGTACAGTTACTAAGACAGGCAAGGCTGCTAAGGGCGATACAGCAGTTATCGATTTCGAGGGCTTCATCGATGGTGTAGCATTCGAAGGCGGTAAGGGTGAGAACTATGACCTTGAGCTTGGTTCTGGTTCATTCATTCCTGGTTTTGAGGATCAGCTCATCGGCCACAAGGCTGGCGAGGATGTTGATGTTGAGGTTACTTTCCCTGAGACATACCAGGCAGAGGACCTTGCAGGTAAGCCAGCAGTATTTAAGTGCCACATCCACGAGGTTAAGGGTAAGGACATCCCTAAGCTTGATGATGAGTATGTAGCAGACACAACAGAGTTTGAGACAGTTGAGGAGTACAAGGCATCTGTTAAGGAGCGTCTTGAGAACAATAAAAAGGCAGAGGGACGTCGTGCTCAGGAGGACGAGGCTATCGCTAAGATCGTTGAGGATTCTGAGATGGAGATTCCAGATGCTATGCTTGACTACCAGGTTGAGAACATGATTAACGATTTCGCTAACAACATGGCTCAGCAGGGTCTTTCAATCCAGCAGTACATGCAGTTCACAGGTATGACAATGGATTCATTCCGTGAGCAGGTTCGTCCAGACGCACTTGCACGTACACAGTCTTCACTTGTACTTGAGGCAATTGCTAAGGCTGAGAAGATCGAGGCATCTGATGCTGACGTTGATGCTAAGCTTGAGGATATGTCTAAGCAGTACGGTATGGAGCTTGAGCAGCTTAAGACTCTTGTTGGCGACAGCGAGAAGGAGTCAATGAAGAAGGACATTGCTATTGAGAAGGCAATTGAGCTCATCATGGACAATGTTAAGGAAGCTGCTAAGAAGAAGACTACTACTAAGAAGGCTGATGCTGAGGAGTCTGAGGCAGAAGAGAAGAAGCCAGCTAAGAAGACAACAGCTAAGAAGACTACTACTAAGAAGACAACAAAGAAAGCTGACGCTGAGTAAGGCTAATCTGTAAAGTTTTTATTAACTTTTTGTAAAAATACAGACAGGACTTACTAAAATAGATATAATTAAAAATGAAATTAAATCACTGGCCTGAGCGTATGCTCGGGCTTAGTGTATATATAATACTTGTTTAGCAGCTTGGTTTTTTTGGCGGAATAATTAACTCATTGTTCCTGCTAATGAGTGCTGAAGAGTATTGACTAAATCTATTAATCATTAGGAGGGCAAAAATGGCAACAATTCCTTATGTCATTGAACAGAATTCTCGTGGAGAGCGTTCTTACGATATTTATTCACGATTATTAAAGGATCGTATCGTATTCTTAGGTGAGGAGGTTAACGAGGTTACTGCTTCACTTACAGTTGCTCAGTTACTTTTCCTTGAGTCAGAGGATCCTAGCAAGGATATCCACCTCTACATCAATAGCCCAGGCGGTAGTGTTACAGCTGGTATGGCTATCTACGATACAATGCAGTATATCAAGTGTGATGTTTCTACTATCTGTATTGGTATGGCAGCTTCTATGGGAGCTTTCTTACTTGCAGGTGGACAGAAGGGCAAGCGTTTTGCTCTTCCTAACTCAGAGATTATGATTCACCAGCCACTTGGTGGAGCTAAGGGTCAGGCTACTGAAATCGAAATCGCAGCTAAGAATATTCTTAAGACTAGAGAAAAGCTCAACCGTATGTTAGCTGAGAACACAGGTAAGCCATACGAGCAGGTATGCCTTGACACAGAGCGTGATCACTGGCTTGATGCTAAGGAAGCCCTTGATTATGGTCTTATTGATGAAATTATTACAAAGAAAGCAAAATAAAGCCGATATATATAATAGTGGTTTATGTTTTGATTATTAAATGAGGTTATTATGGCAAGAAACGATGACAGAGTTCGCTGCTCTTTCTGCGGCAAAACACAAAATCAGGTTCGTAAGCTTATAGCAGGACCAAATGGTGCTTTTATCTGTGACGAGTGCGTTGAGATTTGTCAGGAGATAATTGTTGAAGAGCTCGAGGATTTTGCTCCAGCAACTGAGGGAGATTCTATCGAGATTAATCTTCAGAAGCCAGAGGACATGAAAAAGTTCCTTGACCAGTATGTTATTGGTCAGGATGAGGCTAAGAAGGTCCTCTCTGTTGCTGTGTACAATCACTACAAGCGTATCATGGCTAATCCTGATGACATCGATGTAGAGCTTCAAAAGAGTAATGTGCTTATGCTTGGACCTACTGGTTCTGGTAAGACACTTTTGGCTCAGACATTGGCAAGAGTTCTTGGAGTTCCATTTGCTATTGCTGATGCTACCACTCTTACTGAGGCAGGTTACGTAGGTGAGGATGTTGAGAATATTCTTCTTAAGCTTATCCAGGCAGCTGATTTTGATATTAAAAAGGCTGAGATTGGTATCATCTACATCGACGAGATTGATAAGATTACTAAGAAGTCTGAGAACGTTTCTATCACAAGAGATGTTTCTGGCGAGGGCGTTCAGCAGGCATTACTTAAGATTATCGAGGGTACAGTTGCTAATGTTCCACCTCAGGGCGGACGTAAGCATCCACAGCAGGAGACTATCGCAATCGATACAAAGAACATTCTCTTTATCTGTGGTGGAGCTTTCGAGGGTCTTGAAAAGATTATTTCACAGCGTACAGATAGCTCGGCTATCGGTTTCGGCGCTGATGTTAAGGATAAGAACAATCAAAAGATTGATGATTTACTTCAGCAGGTACTTCCACAGGATTTCATCAAGTATGGTTTGATTCCTGAGTTTATTGGACGTGTACCAATCAATGTATCCCTTAACGAGCTTACTGAGGACGATATGATTCGCATCCTTAGGGAGCCTAAGAATTCATTGACAAAGCAGTATCAGGCACTCTTCAAGATGGATGGCGTTAAGCTTGAATTCGAAGAGGACGCCCTTAGAGAGATTGCTAAGAAATCAATCGAGAGAAAAACAGGTGCGCGTGGACTTCGCGCTATCGTAGAGAGCGTTATGATGGATCACATGTATCATGTACCATCTGATGAGTCGATTGTTGAGATTACAGTTACAAAGGAGATGGTTGACAGCAATCTTCTTCTTATCGACAAGAACTCTGACAGCGAAGACAGCGTAGTATCAATCGAAGATAAAAAGGAAAAGAGTGCATAATGGTCATAAGATCATGTAATCTTGAAACAGTGTGCGGGCCTACATCTACACTTCCTAAAAATGACCTCCCAGAGGTAGCATTTGCAGGCAAGTCTAATGTAGGCAAGTCATCACTCATAAATGCGGTTATGAACCGCAAGTCTCTAGCTAGAGTATCAGCCCAGCCTGGTAAAACACAGACCATCAATTTCTACAATATTAATGATGAGATTTATGTGGTGGATTTGCCGGGCTACGGTTTTGCTAAGGCATCTGAAAAGGAACGTGAGCGTTGGGGCAAGATGATAGAGACATATCTGAACACATCAGATATGATTAGAGCTGTCTTTTTATTAGTTGACATCAGACATGCTCCATCGGCAAATGACAAGCAGATGTTTGAATGGATGGACTATGTAGGCTACGACCCAATTGTCATCGCCACTAAGGCTGACAAGATCAAGCGAAGCCAGCTTGATAAGCAGATTAAGATTTTGCGTGAGGGCTTAGGTGCTACAAAGGACACAATCATTGTTCCATTTTCATCGCAGACCAAGCAGGGACTTGACACTATACAGGATTTCTTGGCTCAGGTTATCGAGAATGAAGCCAGTCTTTCTGATGTAGAGGATCTTGATTAATGAAGAAAAATAAATATATTTTTGTGCTACTACTGCTCATCTCTATTAGTGTGGTGTGCACCTGTGGCACTTTTTTTTATGTAAAATTTAATAATGCTAATGTAGCTGCAAATGCTGATGATGAATTTGTTATCATGACTAGCTGCAATCCTGTATATATTGCTACATTAAATGTTGTAGGTGATATAGATGGGGTGACTGTTTCTAACTTATCTCAGCCTACAACAGGATGCCTCCATGACTATACACTTACTACAGAGGATATGAAGAATCTATCTAATGCAGATGTGCTTGTGGTGAATGGCGGCGGTATGGAAGGCTACCTTGATGATGTGGTGGAGGCTTATCCTGAGCTTACTATTATAGATACATTTGAATATGTAGAGGATAGAGTCGAGCTTCCAGAAGAAGAGGAACATGAGCATGACGTTGATGAGCATTCTCAGGAAAAGTCATTATCCCAGACTCCAAATGATTTTCATAGGACGGTAAAGTCTGATGAGCACGAGGGCCATCATCATGAGGAGAATAGTCATATCTGGATGGATAGCAAGCTTTTTGCTTATCAGGTTCAGGCTATCTCTGAGGGATTAAGCCAGGCAGACGGGACACATGCAGATATATATAAGGAAAATTCCGCAGAATATGTAGGGGTTCTTTCAAAATATGTGGATAAATCAGGCTTAGAATCACTTGAGGGTGCAAATGTAGCTGTTTTGCATGCGGCCTTTGTATATACTGCAGGTTCACTTGATGCCAATGTAGTGGCTGTGATGGATTTGGATGAGGAGCGTCAGGTTAGTGCTGGCGAGGTCAGTGATTTTATCGAGACAATCAAGGCCAATGATGTTAAGCTTGTTTTAGCAGAGTACGACTATGGCAATTCAATGGGCAAGCTAATTACAGAGCAGACAGGGGCTAAGGTGGTTTACCTGGAGACTCTAGTCCATGGCGCATATGGAGCCGACGATTACGTAACCACCATGAACGAAAATTACGCCCGAATCTCTAACGTGGTAGAATAGGGAATATTTTATTCAGAGTCGGATAGGGTTAAGCCACCAGGCTCTGAATTTATTAGATGAGTCGGATAGGTTGTAACTATCAAGCGCTGAAGCTATTAAATAAGTCGGATAGGTTGTAACTATCAAGCTCTAAATTATTAAATGAGTCGGTAGACATCAAGCTCTTAGCTTTCTAAAGCGAATCGTGTTAGATGAGCGTAGAAAGGTAAGGCTTGTAGGCGTAACCGACGGAGTAAATAGTGAGAAAAAGTATGAAGAAAATTATTCCATGTGGATTTCACTGTATTAAGTTCATAGACTTGGGCGTTGCCTTTGGCGACCAGCAGGTGCTGTCTGGCATCAACCTCCATGTTCACTGTGGCCAGATGACCGCTATCATTGGGCGCAATGGCGCTGGTAAATCTACTCTTGTAAGAGCTATCTTAGGAGAGGTTCCATATACAGGAGAGATTCAGTTCAAGAATAAAATGAACAACAACATGCAGGGACTTAAGATAGGTTATGTTCCACAGACCATTAATATAGATAGAACTACACCTCTTAGTGTGTATGATTTGTTCCAGTCATTTACAGGGAAATTACCTATTTTATTTTCTAATAAGAAGGAACACGAGCATGTGAGAGAGGCTCTTGCAGAATTTGATGTGGCAGAGCTTATAGACCAGCCTGTAGGCACGCTTTCTGGCGGACAGCTTCAGAGAGTTCTTCTTGCTATGGCTGTCCATGATACACCAAACCTTCTATTATTAGATGAGCCAGTATCTGGTATCGATAAAAATGGTATGGATGCATTCTATGAAAAGATGCAGTACTTAAAGGAGACACATGACTTGGCTATTATTCTTGTGAGCCATGATCTTGACTACGTATATAAGTATGCGGACAATGTTATCCTTATTGATAAGACTGTGACTGCAGCAGGCAGACCAAAACTTGTTTATGAGACTGATGCCTTTAAATCAGTATTTGGCAAGGGTGCAGTAGGAGAAGTGGAGGTGAAGACAGATGTTCAGTGAGATGTTTAGTTATACCTTCATGATTCGAGCAACTATAGCTATTCTTTTGATTTCACCGCTCTTTGGAACTGTGGGTACCATGATAGTGCAAAAGAGGATGGCATATTTCAGTGATGCCCTTGGACATTCGGCCCTCACTGGTATTGCAGCAGGAGTTATTATGGGAATAGGTAACACTACAGTTTCCATGATTATATTTGGTATCTGTTTTGCGTTACTTCTTAATTATATATCTAGAAAGGGACTTAGCTCTTCAGATACATTGATTTCTGTATTTGCCAGCTGTGCTACAGCGCTTGGTCTTGCAATATTATCAAGGGGCGGTAGCTTCAGCAATTACTCAGCTATATTAGTGGGCGATATTTTATCAATCACCGGAAGCGAGATTATTCAGCTTATTGTTTTATTTGCAGTTATTTTAGTTTTCTGGTGCATTAGCATTAATAGGCTGACAGCTATTAGTATTCATGCCACACTTGCTAAGAGCCGCAGTATTTCGGTTAGAGTTATGGAGGATGCTTTTGCTGTATTGATAGCTCTTCTTGTTATGTTATCCATCAAGTGGGTGGGCATACTTCTTATTAATGCACTTTTGATTCTTCCTGCAGCTAGCAGTAGAAACATTGCGGAAAACTTTAGAGAGTATACTTATTTTTCTATTATTTTTAGTTTATTCTCTGGAATAGTAGGATTGTTTGTTTCTTATTTTACAGATATGGCTACAGGTCCTATGATTGTAATCATAGCAAGCGTAATTTATTTTGCTACATATATATATGGTAAGGATAGATAATTGAAAACAAATAGTAATCCCCAGACTCTGATATAGAGCCTGGGGATTTTTTGAAAATGGATGCCAAATAATATACGTAAGTGTAAATATTGTGTAAAAATCAGATAATTGGATGCAATTTATGTTTTTTTAGTGAAAAACGTGCACAGAGAAAAAAACGTGATATAATACATCTACACTTAAGGATGACACCTTGGTTTAGCCCCTATTTTAAGGTTTAAAAATTTTTTTAAAAAAGGGGTTAAGTTATAAAAGAGATCATCCGATATATTTTTTGTAAGGGCAGAAGAGAGGTAATTAAACCCACTTTAGAGTGAAATAAATTTTTTAAAAAAATTTCTAAAAAGGGGTTAAGTAATTTCTCAGATGACCGATATACATTTTAGATAAATGAAAAGGATTTCATTATCTCGAAAGTTACATCACAATATCATATAGGTTTCGTTACCAGGACAAGGATGTTAAGGATCGGAATAATCAAATTTGTTTTCTATTTATCTATTGTAATCGCAATAGAATTTTTTCATGCGAAGAAATAACTTAATAACAATTCATGGAGAGATGACCAATACAGATTGCATTGGCAATTGGCCACTCATAGTAAGCGATAATCATTTACAGTATGTCGCGCGAGTACTGTGTTGATTATAAATTAGCAATTATTAACAATTAAGTGCAGAGGCACTTCTCCCAAGAAAGGATTCTAGGGAGTATCTACAAGGAGGTAGAATTTATGGTAGTACAACACAACATGCAAGCAAGCAATGCTTCAAGAATGCTCAACATCACAGCAGGAAATCAGTCAAAGTCAACTGAGAAATTAGCTTCAGGTTACAAGATTAACCGTGCAGCAGATGATGCAGCTGGTCTTTCAATTTCAGAGAAGATGCGTAAGCAGATCAGAGGTCTTGATCAGGCTTCTACAAACGCACAGGATGGTGTATCTGCAGTGCAGACAGCTGAAGGTGCTTTAACAGAAGTTCACTCAATGCTTCAGAGAATGAACGAGCTTGCAGTACAGGCAGCAAACGGAACAAACAGTGAAGCTGATCGTTCTTCAATCCAGGACGAAATTAACCAGCTTACAACAGAAATCGACCGTGTTGCTGAGACAACAAAATTCAACGAGACATACTTACTTAAGGGTTCTAACGGAACAAAGAAGAACTATGTATCAGCTCATGATGCAGGTCTTGTTGGTACATTATCACAGAACACAACAACAGCTACTTTCCGTATGAAAGAGCTTAATGTTGGTGATACTTACACAATCGGTGGTACAACATACGAAATCGGTGCTAAGGATGTGGCTGATGGTCTTAAGGCTCTTAAGATTACAACAGGTGATGCAGCAGTTGGTACAGCTGGACAGGCTGGATATCAGGCTAAGCTTAACGCTGGTGATGTAATCAAGATCGATGGTAAGTCTTATGAGATCGCTACTAAGACAGACATGGAGCAGGCTCAGATTACAGCAGCTAAGATTACACAGCTTGCAGCTAAGGGTTCTACAATTGAATTCAACGGCAAGAGCGTAACTGTATTCTCTGAGACAGGTAAGACACAGGAAACTGATTACACAGATCCTAACAACAAGACTCTTATCACAACAAAGGCAGCTTATAATAAGGTTCAGACAGAGCTTACAGCAGCTTCATCAATCGGTGCTATCGATGATCGTGCTTCTGTTGCAGCAGGTGCTAAGAAGGAAGTTGGCGAGGGTACAGCAAAGCAGACATTCTACGATTTCAAGATTACACGTGGTTCTGTAAATACAAAGAATGACCTTAACTTCAACCTTCATGTTGGTTCTGATGCTGATATGACAAACAAGATTGGCGTTAAGATTGAGACAATGGATTCTAAGAACCTTGGTCTCTCAGGACTTAATGTATCTGATGATACAGGTAAGGCAGCTACATACGCTATCGATGCTATCGCAGACGCTGTTTCTAAGGTATCTGCACAGAGATCTGCACTTGGTGCTATCCAGAACAGATTAGAGCATACAATCGCTAACGTAGACAACGTAGTTGAGAATACAAATGCATCTGAATCTCGTATCCGTGATACAGATATGGCTGATGAAATGGTTAACTACAGCAAGAATAATATTCTTCAGCAGGCAGGTCAGGCAATGCTTGCACAGGCTAACCAGTCAACACAGGGCGTATTATCAATTCTTGGATAATCAAACATTGATTGAGTTAAGCATAGCTTAACAGTCCAAATTAATTGTTTCGCGCAGACTAGTTAAATACTAGTAAATTAGGGACTCCCAGGGATGGGGGTCCCTTTTTTGCTTAATAGGATATTGAAAACATAGTTATAAATTTATTAGTACATAATTTAATTGAGCTTGATATATATGTGCGATTGGTTCATAATATATTTTATAAGGCATGTATTGCTAATATATAATGTATTTTCTAGGGTGGGACGATGAAAGAACAGAATTCTTCAGTGCTTAATATGACCGAGGGTAATCCGGTTTCTTTGATAATAAAGTTCTCTATTCCAATGCTCATTGGTAATCTTTTCCAGCAGCTATATAATCTGGTAGATTCAATTATAGTAGGTCAGTTTGTAGGGCCTCAGGCTTTGGCAGCTATTGGTGTAACAGGTTCAGTCACATTTTTATTCTTTGCTCTTTGCAACGGATTTGGAAACGGAGGAGGTATCATTACCTCTCAGGCATTTGGAAAGGGGGATGATGATGAAGTTAGAACCAGCATTTCTAATACAGGCTATATCATGTTCGTTTTTCCGCTAGTGGTTGGGATAATTGCATATTTTTTAATTGATCCGGTGCTTATTATTCTTGATACACCTGCTGAGATTATGGCAGATTCCAGATCATACTTAAGTATTATGTGCGTTGGGTTAATTTTTGTTTCCCTATATAATTATGTGTCCGCTATGTTGAGAGCTCTTGGTGATTCTAAAACACCACTTTATTTTTTGATATTCTCATGCATTCTCAATACAATTTTAGATTGGATTTTTGTGTGCATTTTTCATATGGGAGTTTTTGGAGCAGGTGTTGCAACTGTAATTTCTCAGCTAATTTCAGGGGTGAGTTGTTTAATTTATGCAATTTCTAAGAATGAATATTTCCATATGAAAAAAGAAGATTTAAAGTTTAATAGTTTTATCTCCCATAAAATTATTAGATTGGGATTTCCCTTGTCATTACAGTTTTCATTGATTGCAATATCATGTATGGCGCTTCAGCGAGTGGTTAATTCATTTGGAAGTGTTGCCGTGGCGGCATTTACTGCAACTAGTAGAATAGAGCAGATTATTCATTTGCCATATCAGACACTTGGAGCTGCTTTGGCCACATATACTGGGCAGAACTATGGTGCAGGTAAGTCTGATAGGATTATAGTTGGCTATAAAAAGAGTCTTATGCTTATGGCTATTTTTTCTTTATTGATGCTTCCAATAATGCAATTCTTGGGCGCGGCAATTATAAGCATTTTCGTTAAAAGTGCAGATGTAATAGCAATGGGAGCAACTGCTCTTCAAATCACAAGCCTCTTTTATATAATGCTTGGAGTAATTTATGTGGTGCGAGGAGTGTTGAATGGTCTAGGAGATGCATTTTTTGCACTATTAAATGGAATAGTGGAGGTTATTGGCAGATTCATTGTTCCTGGAATGTTGACTGGCTTTGCTACTATCGGACTATGGGGAATATGGTGGTCCGTTGGAATAGTTTGGTTCATTAGTGGATGGACTGCCTGGTTGAGATATGTGGGGTACAAGAAACAAGCATTACAATATTAATAAAAAGGAGAAGGAAACTATGGAAAATAAAAATGATATCTACAAGCTTTCTAATGGAGTTGGTGTACCATGCATTGGATTTGGTATGTGGCAGACACCTGATAGCGAGACTGGGATTAATGCAGTAGTAAAGGCTATTGAAGCAGGTTATACCCATATCGATACAGCACAGGCTTATGGAAATGAAGACTGTGTTGGAAAGGCAATTTTAAAAGCAGGAGCTCGCCGAGAGGATTTATTTATAACCACAAAGATTAATAACTGGAATCACAGCTATGACCTTGTCATGAGTACCTTTAAAGAATCATTGGAAAAGCTACAGATGGATTACGTGGATTTGCTTTTGATTCATTGGCCAAATCCATTAAAATTTAGAGACCATTGGCAGCAAGCTAATGTAGAGACCTGGAAAGCAATGGAGGAACTTTACGAAGCTAAAAAGGTTCGCGCCATCGGAATCAGCAATTTTAGAATCCATCATATTGAGGAACTTCTAAAGACAGCAAAGATTAAGCCAATGGTTAACCAAATCAGACTTTGCCCAGGTGAGACGCAGGATGAGTTAGTAGATTATTGTAGATCACAGGGAATGATTCTTGAAGCATACAGCCCTCTTGGAACAGGAAAGATTTTTGAAGTTCCAGAAATGAAGAGCTTGGCTGAAAAATATGGAAAATCAGTAGCGCAAATATGTATCCGCTGGAGTTTACAGAAAGGATTTTTACCATTACCTAAATCTGTAACACCAGAGAGGATTCTTGAGAATTTAAAGGTGTTTGACTTTGAGTTAGATGAGGATGATGTGCAAATGATTGGGAACTTAACAGGATGTGTGGGATTATCTGATGATCCAGATACAGTGCCATTTTAAAAATATTCGAAATATCTTAAGTAAAAAATTAATTGAACCTTATTTGTTAGACGAATTGTCTAATAAATGGGGTTCAAATTTTTTTTATTAAGAAACTAAAGATTTTTGTGGCTTTTCCGATAACTTAATTAGATGGAGACAGTAAACCTATGTTTTTGTCGTCCAACTGGGCAGTTATTTTTCATAAAATCGCGCGGAAGAGTAACTGTTTTTCGTACCTTTACAATTTAATAAGGTATACTACATAATTTCCACCTTGATAGCTAGTGGTGGTTGGTCACACCACTTGTTATATAGATACGGATGCAAGCCTAATGTATGTAGCATTCCATATCATTGTAACTTTTTAAAATTATGTTATGCGTTAATCGCATCTCTTACGAATGGAATCTTAAGAGTATCTACAAGGAGGTAGAAATTATGGTAGTACAACACAATATGCAGGCAGCTAATGCTTCAAGAATGTTAGGAATAACAACAGGGGATCAGTCAAAGTCAACAGAAAAGCTTTCATCAGGATTTAAAATCAACAGAGCAGCAGATGATGCAGCAGGGCTTTCAATCTCAGAGAAGATGAGAAAGCAGATTCGAGGTCTTGACCAGGCTTCAACCAATGCATCAGATGGTATTTCGGCAGTACAAACCGCCGAGGGTGCCCTTACAGAAGTACACTCAATGCTTCAACGTATGAATGAACTTGCAGTACAGGCAGCGAACGGTACAAACAGTGAGTCTGATCGTTCTTCAATTCAGGACGAGATTAATCAGCTTACAACTGAAATCGATCGTGTAGCTGAGACAACGAAGTTTAATGAGACATACTTGCTGAAGGGCGGCAACGGAGATCGAACCGTAAGGGTTTCTGCACATGATGCAGGTCTCGTTGGTAGCTTAAGCCAGAACACAACTACGGCAACATTCCAGATGAGAAAGCTTGAAATTGGCGACTCATACACAATTGGTGGAACAACATATAGAATTGGTGCTCAAACTGTTACTGCTGCTTTGACAGCACTAAAGATTACAACAGCAGCAACTCCATCTGATGATAAGATTACAGCTCTTAAAACAGGCGATGTAATTAAAATTGATGGTAAATCATTTACTATTGATGAGAATGAGACTGATATGGAACAGTCTCGTATCAAGGCAACAATGATTAGTAAGTTAGCTGGCAAGGGCTCTACTCTTGAATTCAACGGCCGTACAGTTTCAGTATTCTCTGAAGATGTAGTATCTGGTGTTGATCAGAATAACAAGACCCTTATTACTACAACAGCAGCTTACTTCAGAGTAAAGACAGAGCTTACAGCAGCATCTTCTATTGGTGCAACTAATACACGAGCTGTTACTTCAGAAGGAGATATCGGAGCAACATATGTTAACTTCACCATTACACGTGGCGATGTAATTTCTAAGAATACTCTTGTATTCAACTTACATGTTGGTTCAGACGCTGACATGACAAACAAGATTGGCGTTGAAATCGACACAATGGATGCAAAGAGCTTAGGAATTCACGGAATGAATGTTTCCGACGATACTGGTAAGGCAGCAACTTATGCTATTGATGCCATTTCAGATGCCTTAGCTAAGGTATCTGCCCAGAGATCCGCACTCGGTGCTATTCAGAACAGACTAGAACACTCTATTGCCAACCTCGACAATGTAGTAGAGAATACTACAGCAGCTGAATCACGTATCCGTGATACAGATATGGCTGACGAGATGGTTACATACAGTAAGAATAATATTCTTATGCAGGCAGGCCAATCAATGCTCGCTCAGGCAAATCAGGCAACTCAGGGTGTATTATCTATTCTTCAGTAATTAGCGTGGCCAAACGCATTAGTACAAATAGGTTTCCAATGATGAAATCTGGTACTATCCACAAAAATTGGGTCCCTTCGGGGACCCTTTTTTAGTTAAATACGAAAATTGTATTTACACATATATGCAATTTGGTATAATAATGCCCATATCTGTAATAAAGAAAATATATAACACAGGAGGGCATTATGGGTAGAAAACGCACATTTTTATCGGTTGTGTTAACAATGGCTATTGTTATGACAAATCCTATTTATTGCTTGGCTGAAGAGAATGAAGCAATAAATACAACTACGCAGGAGGAAAGTGTAGTTGAAATGACACAAGAGACTGAACCAATTAGTATCAATGAGGAAGAAAATTTTGAATTAAACGAAGAAAATATTGATGCTGAAGAGACTTTAAAGGTAGAAGATAACAAGGCTGAAACGGAAGAATTAGTTGAAGATGTTTCAGATGCCGAAGAAATAATTGAAACAGAAGAGGAATTAGAAGAGGCAGAAATTAATCAGTCAAATTATTTATATACAACAGTATCAGGTACTTTAGGAAAACCAGGGGATTATTCTTTGCTTCCATTAGAATTAACTAAAGGGGACTATTTGCAAGCAAAAATGGTGCCACCAAATGAGGCATCGGTGGATTATGATTTAAGGTTGTATGATGAAAATTTCAACTTATTAGCAGTCAGTGATTATGCTACTGTTATGTTGAGCGGAGATACTACAATAGATGAATCTATTGGATATGTTTTACAGGCTGATATGCAAGTTTATGTTTGTGTCATTTCCACAGGAAATGGGAGCACAAGCGCTCCATTTTCTTTAGATATTGCTGTAACTAGAAATTCTAAAGATATGTATGAAGTAGACGAAACTGCTGTAAAAGCGGCTACAATTGAATTTGTTAATTATAGTGGAAGTTCAATAACAAGGAACATTAATTCTCCAATTGACAGTGATTGGTATGTATTTAATGTTGAAGATTCACCTGCGTATGATAAAATGCGTATTGGTCTCACTAATAATTCTCCAAATGGATGTAAATTGGAAATTTATCAGAATGTATTAGGAAATTCATCATATTATGGAATGATAAAAATTGGTGAAGGTTCTGGAGGCGAGTTAAAACTTCCAGCGGGTCAATACTATGCTCGTATAGTGGGAAATAACCCAATGAATAGTTTTGATGCCACTAATATTGGTTCTTATACGCTTTCTATTGAACCTGTAGGAAGAGTAGATGAAATTAGTATTACTTATATAGATGGCTCTGGAAGAGAGTTCATGAAGAATTATTTTCCTGAAGGAAACTATTACAAGATTGCATATTATGATTCAACCTATATGAGTGTTATAGGACAAGCATATTATTTAGATGAAAAAGGAGAGAGACATCCATCACCAAACGCTATGCTTCATGGATTAACAATAAATCATTCTCAACTTGAACTTGGAAACAATGGAATGGCATATGCAAATGGAGGCGGTATCACAGACAATATGGGAAGATATCAAATATATATACCTGTAATAAAAGGCGTGGGTCTAAGAAAATATGTTTCTTCCCGATTGACGTATTATTATGATTTTATGGATATAATGGTGGATTCCCGTGATAATTTAGACATAAAAGCAGTTGATCATTTTTATTTGCTAAGTTATAGCTTGAACAACTAACAAATACGCACTAATAAGTTATATTATTGATTAGTTTTTTAATTAATAAAAAAACACCTAAGTGGACTAATAAAATATAAATCTACTTAGGTGTTTATGTATTTTATTGTTTAGCTTCTGCTAATTGCCTCTTGAGTTCGGCAATTTCAGCATCTTTTTCAGCTAATTGTTGCTCTTGTACAGCCAATCGTTTTTCTATACTTGCTTCATAAGCTAATTGCAAATCTCGTCTATAGCAAGCATCTCGAATTGCCTCATCATCTGTTAATTTCTTGATAGTTTCTTTGGCCTCTGCCATAAGCGGATTTTCTTTTGCTAACATGTTCAAATCCTCCCAGGTCTTTGCACTGAAAAGACGAGCCCAATAATCAATTTTATAGTATTTATCCTCGTCTGTTGCTAGTTCTATTTGAGTTAAGTTTAACACGGACAGTACAAATTTGTCACTATAAATATGATGAGTCTTAGTGTCTTGCATCATATATGTAGAATAAAAAGAGGGGTAATCTTCGAATAGAGGAAAATTAAGGATTCCAATTTGATGGACAGGAGAAACATTGAAATAATCTTGGCCTTTTTGAATTTTAGAAAATTCTCTTCCTAAATATGATAAAGAGCGCTCTGGCCAGTTGTTGTAATTGATTACTTGCATTTCTAGATTGATTATTCTGTTACTGTTTAAAATAATTCTTACATCTAACATAAAAGTCTTATCAGTAAATGATTCACCTAAGATAATACTATTAGTTATTTCTGTAGATTTAATATCTTCATCTCTTAGATGAAGCAAAGAACAAAGTAAACCTTTTAGTACGTGCTCATTTTCCTGTAAAAGAGCTTTAAACAAATAATCATTTGTCATTGGAATGGTAAGTTTACCACTCAATGTAGACATGTTTTTTTTCATGCATATGTCAAATCCTTTCAATTAAATAATGTAAATAAGGGAAATGTGGAATTAATAATGAAATATTATAATGATATTAAGAAAACAAAAAAGACAGTCAGAATATAACATTATTTCTCTATATAGGCAACTATTATTTTCTTCAGGTTGAAATATATGCGCTAAACCCGTATAATTGATAAGGATAATATCTTTTTATCCGACTGATGATGACACCATCCCCAGAGGAAATATAGGTGTCGCATATAGAAGGAGTTATTAAATGAAAAAAGTAGAAGATTACATAAGAACTATTCCGGATTTTCCAGAACCAGGCATTATGTTTAGAGATGTCACAAGCATTCTTCAGGATGCAGAGGGCTTCAAGCTCGCTATCGACGAGATGATTAAACTTCTCGATGGAGTTGATTGTGATGTTATAGCAGGAGCAGAGAGCCGCGGATTTATCTTTGGTGCACCTCTTGCTTACGCACTTGGCAAGCCTTTCGTACTTGTTCGCAAGAAGGGTAAGCTTCCATGTGAGACAATCGAGAAGACATATGACTTGGAGTACGGTACAGCTACAATCGAGATGCACAAGGATGCTATTAAGCCAGGTCAGAAGGTAGTTGTAGTTGATGATCTTATCGCTACAGGCGGTACTATTGAGGCAGCATGTCAGCTTATCGAGGAGCTTGGCGGCGAGGTTTCTAAGATCGTTTTCCTTATGGAGCTTGCAGGTCTTAATGGACGTGAGAAGCTTGCAAAGTATGACGTAGCTTCAGTTGTTACTTACGAGGGAAAATAATTTCAGATTTTTTAGGGTAGTGCTTTTTAGTACTGCCCTTTTTATTTTGCAGGATTAAATATGTGGAGTTTTGAGCAGAAACTCTATTTTGCTATTAGAGGAGTGTTTATTAATGGAGTTAAGAAAGATTGCCCATATAAAAACTGGCTTTACACAAAAGTTTGGAATACCTAGACAGAGCGGTCTTGTAGATGAGGTGGGGCAGATTATTTTTGAACCAGATTTTAGAGACCCAAACTATATCGAAGGGATATCTGATTACGACTATCTTTGGTTGATTTGGGGATTTTCCAAGAATAAGCCCCTAGAGGGAGCCACAGTGAGACCCCCAAGACTTGGAGGTCAGAAGCACATGGGTGTATTTGCTACCCGTTCTCCATTTCGCCCTAATAACATAGGCCTTTCATCTGTAAGGCTTCTTAGAGTGGAGCAGGATGAAAAGCTAGGTCCTATTCTTTTGGTGAGCGGTGTAGATATGCTAGATGGCACACCTATCTATGACATCAAGCCTTACATTCCATACGCGGATGTCCACGAGAATGCTAGAGGCGGATTTACCGATGACCTGTCAAAGGGCCAGCAGATACAGGTAGTATTTCCTGAGGAGCATCTGAATAAGCTTCCTGTGGTAATTAGGGAATCGGCTATTCAGGTCTTAGCGCAGGATCCAAGAGCCGGCTACGATAGGAACAAGGAGCGAGAGTTTAGACTTTTATATCATGGATACGACATAGTATTTACCGCAGAGGAGGACAAGCTAGTTGTGACAGATGTGGTGGAATTTAATAAATAATAGTTGGCCAGCAGCCTTTGAGAAGATGTCAGGGGCGCTGGTCTTTTTTTGTGTTTTTTGGAGGAAAATGCTGCTGGAGATGGTGTGGATTTATGAGAGATTCGGCAGATTATTTCTTGACAAACAACATAATACAACATATACTCAGGTTACAAATGTGGGGTAATGTGGTTTTATAATCTGGGTTTATGTGGTTTTGACACATTTTCTTAAGAACCCATTGTAATCAATTGTTTATGTGTTGGGAGGATTTATTATGTTAGATGAAATGAAAATCAAGGAACAGATTTGTGAGATTGGAAGGCGTATTTACAACAGAAATATGGTGGCAGCCAATGATGGCAATATTTCTGTAAAGCTAAATGACCATGAGTTTTTATGCACACCAACTGGTGTGTCTAAGGGATTTATGACACCGGATTACATTTGCAAGGTGGATGAGAAGGGAAATGTAATTGAGGCGCATGAAGGGTTCAAGCCTTCTTCTGAGATTAAGATGCACATGAGAGTCTATGAGAAGAGACCTGATGTAGGTTCTGTTGTCCATGCCCACCCTATGTATGGAACAGCATTTGCCATTGCAGGGATTCCACTTACTCAGCCGATTATGCCAGAGGCAGTTATTTCTCTTGGCTGTGTGCCAATAGCAGAGTACGGCACCCCATCAACCATGGAGATTCCGGATAATTTGGAGAAATATTTGCCTTATTATGATGCAGTACTTCTTGAAAATCATGGGGCCCTTACCTGGTCAACTGATTTGAATGCAGCATACATGAAGATGGAGTCTTTAGAGTTCTACGCAGAGCTTTTATACAAGTCCACTATGCTTGGAGGCCCACAGGAATTTAGTGTGGAGAACATCAAAAAGCTATATAGGATTCGGGGAAAGTTTGGAATGACTGGCAAGCATCCTGCAGATGTTTGCTTTGACAAGGTTGCATCTGCTAATATAGATAGGACGATGCCAGGTTATGAGTATGATTTTAGCGATTAATATGTATGGTTTGGCAGATAGATTATATCAATACTTATTATTGGGGAGAAAATATGGCAGCACTTTCTATTGAACGCAAAAACATTATCCTAGAGAAGCTTAACAGAGAAAAAAAAGTGGTAGTATCTGCTCTGGCCAGGGAGTTTTCAGTATCAGAGGAGACTATTCGCCGAGATCTTGAGAAGCTTGAAAAAGAAGGATTTGCCATCAAAAGCTACGGCGGAGCTATCCTTAATGAAGACAATGACAGTGAAATGCCTTTTAAATTGAGGCAGCAGAACAACAAGTCAGGAAAAAAGAAGATAGCCAAGCTAGTAGCTGATTTTATTAGTGATGGGGACCATATTTTTGTTGACCCAAGCTCTACCGGAGTGTCTGTCATCAAGGCCTGCGAGGGGAAAAGCAACTTGACGATTTTGACTAATTCGGTGGAGATTCTTTTGCAGCTATCTGATAGGGAAGATTGTGATGTTATTTCTACTGGGGGTGCATTGGTACCAGGATATCTGGCGTTGATTGGACCGCAGTGTATACAGGCTATCGAATCATTCCATGCAGATGTTGCAATTGTCAGCTGCAAGGGAATTGATTTAGCAAAGGGCGTCACTGATTCAAATCAGATGCTCAGCCAGGTTAAGCAGAAGATGCTTGGAAGTGCCAGCAAAAAGGTGCTTGCTGTAGATAATAGCAAGTTTGACAAGGTGGCATTTTCGAAGATATGCCCAATCACCGATTTTGATGTAGTAGTTACTGACGAGAAGCCCTCAGCCCAGTGGATTGAGTATTTTAAAGAACAGGGTGTGAAGCTTATATACCCAGAATAATATGTATTGTTTCTGTAAAAGTGGAATAGGCACATGGAAGAAAGCTAGTTGAGCTGATTTATTTTGAATAGCCATCATATATTCTGATATAAAAATTTTACCTCTTGATAAAATTATTAAACGTGATACAATTTGATTGCATGCAATTAATATTTTATCAAGAGGTTTTTTTTATGAGTAATATTTCAGTTTCTAAGACGAGATTAAGTTTTCTGTTTAAAATAATAGTTTTTGTTTCAGCTATAGTAGGCACACTTTTAAGTTATTTAGCTAGCAGAGATAGTTTTATGGGTGGCTCTACAGTTTTCATGTTTTTCACCACTCAGTCTAATATCGCCATGGCTATAATTTCATTAATTGGTTTTTGCTATATGATTAGAGCCAGGGCAGCTGGTGCAGTTTGGCAAGTGGTTAAATTTGTAGGAACAGTAGCAATCACACTTACTGGTGTAGTTTTTTGCTTTGTGCTTGCGCCTACACTTGGCGAGGATGCATGGAATATTCAAAACATTCTCACCCATGTGGTAGTTCCAGTTTTTTCTGTTATTGACTTTTTTATAGTCAGCAGCGCTTTTGATATCAAAAAGAGCAGCGTATTTTATGTTATTATCCCACCGATTTTATATGCCATTTACGCCGGCATTGGCTATGTAAACAACTGGCAGTTTGCCCAGGGCTACAACTACCCATATTTTTTCCTGAACTGGGGCAGCAAGGCTGGTGCCTTTGGATTTTCAGATGAGCTTCCATTTATGGGAACAGCATGGTGGATACTGGCGCTATTTATCTTTTTGATTATTGTGGGATATGTTTATCTGGTTATTGCAGATCTGTTGAGGAACAGAGAAAAGTAGATAATCGCCAAACGATTGCAGTTGAAGTGAACCCCATTTGTTAGACAAAAAAGTCTAATGAAAGGGGTTTTTTTATTATAAGGCGTGAAAACCTTTATGGCTTGACATAATTAATATTCGCTGTTATATTACTTTTTGGATTTTGAATCATATATTCGAATTGTAATTTCTGGACGACATTATCGTCGCAATATTCCACTTTTACCTGATTATAAATAAGGTTTTACATCTTTTACGTGAGAAGTTGACTAGTTTAGCATTTTTGCACGTAGCTCGAGCATCTAGATTTAGCAGGGACTACGTGAGATTGTATGGAATTCGAATTATTATCACGTAGATTTTTATAGTCTAGAGAAGAGACAGGGCAGTTATCTATAGGAATTCTACGTGAACTATTGAAATTTTTGTTTGTTTCACACGTAGATGCCCTAAAAACAGGATAAAGGAACTACGCGAGAAGTCGTCTTTTTTAAGAAAAACACACGTAAGACAAGAAAAACAGCAACTATTTTTAGGGCAATTAGGTAAAAAATGGAACTTAAGAATAGCTATTTGAATAAAACAAGAAGAGGAGTATCAGTTATGGAAGATTTTAAGGATAGGCTTAAGCTGCAACTAAAGGAAATAGATGGCTTGATTAATAAATCTAATAAAACGCTATCTAGACTAGAAGGATTGCCAGATGTAAAAATACTAACGAGTAAGAGCAATGGCTGCCATCAATATTATTTTCTAGATAAAGAATCCGGTCAGCGTAAGTATGCTAAGAAGGAAGAAATTACTATATTGAAAAAGCTGGCACAGAGAGATTATGAAAAAGTAATTAATAAAAAGCTTTGTGCAAATAGAAAGTATCTAGAAAAATTTATTAATCATTATGATGTTGAATCCATTAATAATTTCTACAACAAAATGTCTAAAGCTCGTCAGAAGCTAGTTGTTCCACTTATTGAAACAGATGAATTATATATTGAAAGATGGAAATCCCTTTCCTATACACCGATGCCAATTATAGATGACACTGAATTTTATTCAAATAATGGAGTTAGAGTAAGGTCTAAGTCAGAATTGATTATCGCGAATTTATTAGAGCAATATGGTGTTCCTTATAAATACGAGATGCCCTTAGCATTAGATGGAATTGGAATTGTTAGGCCAGATTTTATTACTTTAAATGTTAGGCTTAGAAGTGAGTATGTATGGGAACATTTGGGAATGATGGATAATGAGGATTATGCAAATAAAAATGTAGCAAAGATTAATTCATATACACAGAATGGTTATATTCCAGGTAAGAATATGATTATTTCATTCGAAAGTTCAAGATGCCCAATTAGCTCACAGAACATAAAGGCTATTATTGAAAGTTATCTCTTGTAAATAGTAGATATTGTTTGAAAAATAATTGCCATGTGTAGTAAAATTGTGGTTAAATCCGGCGGAAAGTATTATGTAATTATAGGGAATAATTGGGAGCCGAAACTTATAGAAGTGCATTATTACAGGAGGACAGCGATGATTGACTACAGAATTGCAACACTAAAGGACATTGATTTATTAACCACATCTAGGATAGAGGTTTTAAGGGCTGCCAATAAGCTAGATGATTCAGTTGATATGACTGAGGTGGAGAGGGAGTCTAGAGTGTATTATGAGAAGGCTCTGGCGGACGACAGCCATGTTGCGATTTTAGTAATGGATGATGATAAATTTGTAGGCGCAGGTGGTGTGAGCTTTTATACTGTGATGCCTACATATCACAATTCAACAGGCAAGAAGGCATATATCATGAATATGTATACTAACCCTGATTATCGTAGACAGGGCATAGCTATTAAGACCCTTGAGATGCTAGTAAATGAAGCAAAAAAGAGGGGCATTAAGGAAATAACTCTCGAGGCTACTGATATGGGAAGACCTCTGTATGAGAAATACGGATTTACGGATATGCCATCTGAGATGGAGCTAAATTAATAACCAATAAGGAAGGATGAGAAGATGGACATTAATTATAGAGACACCCATGATTTTACAAAAGAGGAACTAGAAGATCTTTTCTTATCAGTGGATTGGTCATCGGGACATTTTCCTGAAAAGCTAGTAGTTGCCATGAAAAATTTCCATACAGTATATTCTGCTTATGATGGTGACAAACTAGTAGGGATGATATGTGTTATGGATGATGGAATCATGAACGCCTATGTACATTATCTATTAGTAAATCCAATGTATCATGGACAGACAATTGGAAGAACTCTTGTAGCAAAAGTAAAGGAGAAATATAAGAACTATTTACGAATAGCTGTTATTGCTTACGATAACGAGATGCATTTTTATAAGGATTGTGGATTTGAAAAAAGTGAAGATGCATCGCCTATGTTTATTACATCTCTTTGGACTTAGAAGAGGTATTTAGGCTTAGTTTTTCCTAATAGAATTTTATATAAGTGTTGGTGAAATCGAGTATTTAGATTATAATAATTCGTAGAGAATTAAAATCACAGGAGGCTAAGATGAAGCTTACTATCTGTGGTTGGAGGATAGGATGAATTTTACTTGGGGAATTCTTGCTCATGTAGATGCGGGCAAGACCACTCTTTCAGAATCGATTTTATTTAACGCGAAAGCTATTGCGTCGCTAGGTCGAGTAGACCATGGCGACGCTTTTTTGGATACAGATATGCAGGAGAAAAATAGGGGCATTACTATTTTCTCAAAGCCGGCAGTTTTTTCATATGGCGCAAATGAGATGACACTTCTTGATACTCCGGGGCATGTTGATTTTGCAACTGAGACGGAGCGAGCTCTCTGGGCGCTAGATGGAGCTATTCTTCTTATAAGCGGTACAGATGGTGTGCAGCCACATACTAGGACACTGTTCTCTCTTCTTAAGAAATTTCAGATTCCAACAATTATTTTCGTTAATAAAATGGATATGGAAAATGCTGGAAAGGGTAGTCTGATTGGAAACATAAAGACAGAGCTTGCTGACAACTGTGTAGACCTTGAGGACAAGGAAGCCATCGCATCTGAAAGTGAGGCGGCCATGGAGGAGTACTTTGAGACAGGAAGTATTTCTGATGCCACTGTGGCAGAGCTATTTAATTCTAGAAAGATTTATCCTATATTGTTTGGCTCAGCGCTGAAAAATGATGGCGTAGATGAGCTGCTTTCATTTATGTCTCTTATGGCCAGTGAAAATCAGGATAGAATGAAGGCCAGAGAATCAGAGGATTTTGGAGCTAGAGTTTACAAGATAGAAAGTCTAGGACGAGATAGCAGACTGACATTTACTAAAATCACAAGTGGTTCTATTAAGGTAAAAGATGTACTTCCAAATGGAGAAAAGGTAGACCAGATTAGAGTATATTCTGGCAATAAATATGAGCAGGTTGATGAGGCAAAAGCTTTTGATATAGTGGCGCTGGTAGGGCCAAAGGAGACATATGCAGGTCAGGGACTTGGTGTTGAAAATGACAGAGAAGAGCTTAGCCTTACGCCGGTTTTGCAGTATCAGATTTCATTTTTAGATGATACGATTCCAAGAGTGGCATTTCCAAATCTTATGAATCTTAACCAGGAGGACCCTTCGCTAAATGTGACCTGGGATGCGAGCCTAGAGCAGATAAAAATCAATTTGATGGGGCAGGTTCAGACTGAGATTTTGACCCAAAGAATTGAAAACGAGCTTTCTTACAAGGTGGAATTTGTAGAATGTGGTGTGCTTTATAAAGAGACTATTGCAGCAGCTGTTGAGGGAGTGGGACATTTTGAGCCACTTCGCCATTACGCGGAGGCTCACATTTTAATGGAGCCCCTTGAGTCGGGCAGTGGTATTCAGGTGGAGGCCAATGTATCTACAGATGAGCTGGCCCTTAATTGGCAGAGACTTATAGAGACTCATATTTTAGAGAAGGAACATTTGGGAGTTGCCATTGGAGCTCCTATTACAGATATTAAATTTACGATTGTTGGTGGCAGAGCCCATATTAAACATACAGAGGGAGGCGATTTTAGAGAGGCCACATATCGTGCTATCAGGCAGGGGCTGATGGAGGCTGGAACGAAGGTGCTTGAGCCTTATTTCAAATTTGAGATCGCGGTGCCAGGGAATATGATTGGCCGTGTTATGACGGACATTCAAAATATGAATGGTACATTTGATGCTCCCGATGAGGTTGATGGAGTTTCTGTTCTTGCAGGTCGTGCTCCAGCTAGCACTATCAGAAATTATCAGGTTCAGCTGGCAACATTTACAAAGGGTGAGGGTAGAATATCCCTGATTTATGATGGATATGATGCTTGTCACAATGAGGCTGAGGTAATCGAAGCGTCCGGATATAATCCTGATGAGGATGTAGACAATCCAGCATCTTCAGTTTTTTGCAGCCATGGGGCAGGAGATATTGTGCCTTGGTATGAGGTAAAGGAAAAGTGTCATGTGCCATGTATGGTTGATAAAAATGCCTCTAAGGATTTTGACGAGATTCCAACAAAGCGCATGAATCACGGCGTGGATGAATGGCTTGATCCAGATGAGATAGATAAGATTCTTCATATGGCAACCCACAGTAATCACGGCAAGAATCCTAAAAAGGGATGGCATTATGGCGATGGAGATAGAGTTCGCCGCGTTGACTCCGATTATGTTTACAAGGCGCCAAAGGAGATTAAGGCCAAGGAAAAATATCTTTTGGTGGATGGATACAATCTGATTTACGCATGGCCAGAGCTGAAGGAAGTTTTGGATGTGAATCTAGATGGAGCCAGAGGAAAGCTTCTTGATATTCTTAGCAACTATAAGGCCATGACTGATTATAACGTAATTGCGGTATTTGATGCCTATAGAGTAAAGGGGCACGAGGTCACTGCTTCTGACTATTTAAACATCCATCAGGTATTTACTGCAGAGGCTCAGACTGCAGATGCTTATATTGAGCGCTTTACCCATGAACATGGCAAAAAATACGATATCACTGTTGTCACTTCAGATGGACTGGAGCAGGTTATCATCCGAGGTGCAGGAGCAAGACTTATTTCCTCCAGAGAATTCATAGAAGAAGTGGAGCGAAAAGCTGTAGAGCTGAGAAATATGTACGATATCGAAATGGACTAGGGGGACGGGGGTAGTGGTCCATTTAACACAAACAATAGAGTGTGTTGTGTATGCAGCACACTCTTTTTTGATGCTTTCATGGGAAAATGAATCAATAGTGAAGGATTAAACAAAAAGAGTTAGACAAGACTAACAGTAAGTAGTAATATGAAATCAGCAAAAAAACCTAAATAGGGAGGAATTGAAATATGGGACTTTTTAAAAAGTTTATGAATCAAACAAGAAAACCAGAGGGATTTCTTGGAGGAATGATGCTTGATGGTATGAATAATGGCCACGCAAAAGTTGCAGACTGGGGATTATCACATCTTACAACTATTGCGCCGGAACAGATACTGGAAGTTGGCTGTGGAGGCGGAAGAAATGCATATCAGCTTTTGCAAAAGTATCCTTCATCAAAGCTTACTGCTGTTGATTATTCAGAGACTTCTCTTGAAAAGACAAAGCAGTTTAATTCTGAAATGATTAAAAATGGACGTTGCAGCGTACAAAAGGGAGATGTGTCCGCTCTTAATATTGACGAGCAGTACGACCTTGCTACAGCATTTGAAACAATTTACTTTTGGCCTGGTCTAGAAAAATGTTTCTCCGAGGTAAACAAAGCACTAAAACCAGGCGGAACATTTATGATTGTCAATGAGGCAACTGGAGATGATCAGGCTAGCCTTAAGTATGAGAAGATGGTAGATGGAATGAAGTGTCACACTGTCAACGAGATTGAAAGTGCACTTTCAGTGGCAGGTTTTTCAAAGATAAAGACAGATCGTCACGAAAGCAAACCTTGGGTTACTGTAATCGCCAAGAAGTAATTTTTTTAGGAAAAAGTTTTGGTCAATTTATAAACTTATGGAGGCTATATGAGTGCTGATTATAAAAATTGGATGCCAAAGGAAATGATATATGGGACTCTGGCAGGGACGGCTGTGGTAGGCGTTGTTACAGCCATAGTAGGTCTAGATTCAATAATAGGAAAGGTGCTTTTGATTGTTACCATACTATGCGCATTTACAGTGCTTTGGATGTATTTGATGTACAAGGCTTTTTCTTATAATGGCTCAAGACAGCTATCTAGACAGATAATAGAAGGGGTATCTTCCTATGTGAAAATCCCGGATGGTGGAGTGTGTCTTGATGTGGGATGTGGAAGTGGAGCACTTGCAATAGCTTGTGCTAAGAAAAATCCAAATGCCGCAATCTTAGGAATTGATAGATGGGGGAAGGAATATTCTTCATTTAGCAAAGAACTATGTGAAAAGAACGCCTTGGCAGAAGGAGTTTCGAATATAGTATTTGAACAGGGAGATGCATGCAAGCTAGAATTTGAAGATGAGAGTTTTGATGCTGTAACAAGCAACTACGTATATCACAATATTTCAAGTAAGGACAGACATGAATTGCTTCTTGAGACTTTTAGAACTCTTAAGAAGGGCGGGACTTTTGTGATTCATGACATTATGTCAAAAAGCAAATATGGCAATATGGATGAGTTCGTTAAGCAGCTTAAAGATATGGGATACGAAGAGGTCAAGCTAATCGATACTACAAGTGGAATGTTTATGAATAAAACTGAAGCCACTTGGATGGGGCTTTCAGGCTCCAAAATTTTGATAGGAAAAAAGTAAAGCTCTATTTTTTTAGTGTGCAAACAGAGCATACATATCCATCTTGTATAAATGTTTCAATATTCTCACATATAGGGGCAGCCAAAGTGTTTATGGATTTCAGGTCAACAGAAAGACCGGTTCCCATGCACTTTGTGTAGGCCTCTTTTTTTGTCCAAATTTCAAAGAATGCCTTTTCTTTATCAGAGGAGCTGTTAATATAGTCGGCCTCGGCAGGGTGGCAGACCATTTTCATGGTGTTAAAGGGCGCTTTGCGGATTCGCTCAACATCAACGCCTATTGTCGAATCTGTAGAAAGCCCCATAAGAACTGCTCCCTTGGTATGAGAAAAATTAAAGTCCAGAGGAGTATCTGTCCTTGGCGCAGACAATGAAGGCTTTTTCATATAGGGGCAGTCAAATACCAGCTCATCATTTTTGATACCGGTCTCCCTTACAATGGCAAGCCTTGTGATTACAGCTGCGTAGAGGGAAAGCATTCTATCTGATTCAAATTTATATCTATTAATTTTTTCTCTGCGCTCAGCAGAAACGAAACCGGATAAATAATCATGTACCGGTCCCCAGTTTTCAGTATTGTCTTTAAGAAAATAAACTTTTGTACTCATGGTAATGATAATAATACAAATTAGGATGGAAGAAAAGTGGACCAGGGGGACGGGGTTAGTGGGTCATTTTAAAGGGGATTGTCAGAAAATGGCCCACTAACCCCGTCCCCCTGGTCCATATCTACACTTGACAAAAATTGGGAATAGTGATAAACCTATTATCGATAATTGAATTATCGGTGAGAGAAAGGACGTAAATCATGTCAGTACGTGATACAAGTATAGATCCTCGGCTTCTTGAAAGTGCAAAAGCCGAGTTTATGAAAAGGGGCTTTTTAAAGGCCGAGCTTAAGACCATTTGTGATAATGCAGGTGTTACAACAGGAGCCGTATACAAGAGATATAAGGGCAAGGAAGAGCTTTTTTGCGCAGTTGTGGAGGAGGCTGTTCTTGCATTTAAAGAATTTATAGGAGAACGTTCAAGGTTAGATTTTTCAGCCATGACTGATGACGAGGTGAAAAATACTTGGGTTATGAATGAAAAATATACACTTGATGTGTTCAAGATGATTTGGGATTACAGGGATGAATTTGCATTACTGCTAGAAAAATCTGCAGGCACAATCTATGAAGATTACAGGCATGATTTTTCTTCTCAGATGACAGAAGCTTACATGAAATATTACAAGGAAGCGAGAAAAAGAGGTCTTGCAAATGTTGAGATAACCAAGCAGGAAATGCATGTGCTTTGCACATCCTTCTGGAATTCTATATATGAGCCTTTTATCCATGAAATGTCATGGAAGGAGATAGAGAGTCATTGCAAAGTTTTATGTCGATTTTTTGATTGGGCAAATGCAATCGGACTTAAATGAAAATGAAATTAGGCCGTCGAAAGACGGCTTAAAATAAACATTATGGTTAGTCAAAACTAACACGGAAGGAGAAAAAATGTTTAAAAAAGTGGCTCCTTATATAGGAGAGTACAAGAAATACACAATATGGGCTGTTGTAGCTATGTGTATTGGTATTGTGGCAAGTGTAATGCCATATTATTTTCTTTATCAAATACTTTCACCCCTAACCAAAGGCGAGAGTATTAGTTTTCAATTTGTTATGTTAAGAGTACTGGCTGTTGCTATTTGCGAGGTTATCTACTCTTTCTCGTATGTGCAGGGACTTACATTTTCTCACATAAGTGCCTATAACACTTTGAAAAATTTGAGAGTTTCTCTTCAAGGGAAACTGGAGAAACAATCCCTTGGTAATATCCAAAATCTAGGCACTGGTCGCATTAAGAAAGTTTTTACAGACGACATAGACATGATAGAGCTTTTGCTTGCTCATGCAATACCAGAAGGCATTGCGAATATTGCTGTTCCTATACTAATCATTGTACTTATGTTTATCTGTGATTTTAGGCTAGGACTTTTATCACTTGTTCCTATTGTTGTTGGCATGTTTGCTATGGGCATGATGATGAAGCAAGGCTATTCAAAGATGAATGCATATTATGAATCAGCGGCAAAGATGAACAACACAATTATTGAATATGTAAATGGTATGGAAGTTGTAAAGGTATTCAATAAGGATGGAGATTCATACAAGAAGTTTGGGGAAGTGGTTAGAAATTATCGCGATTTTACTATTGCCTGGTACAAGGCTTGTTGGCCATGGATGGCAATGTATTCAAGCATTCTTCCTTGTCTTACACTTTTGATTCTTCCTGTTGGAGCATTATGGGTTATTACAGGAAGTCTTGCTCTTGATAAATTAATTCTAGTTATTTGTATGTCATTTGCAGTGGGACCATCCTTCTTGAAAGCCCTTAATTTTGCAGGTAAGTTCCCACAGCTTGATTATAAGATTACAGAGCTTGAAAATCTCATGGATAAACCACCTCTTAATGAGGGGAATGCACCTTTTACAGGAACTGACAGAAATATCGTATTTGAAAATGTTAAGTTTTCTTACGACGACAAGGAAGTATTACATGGAGTAAATCTTGAATTAAAACAGAATACTACAACGGCTCTTGTTGGAGAATCCGGCAGCGGCAAGTCCACACTGGCAAAGCTACTTGTTCATTACTATGACATAGATGGGGGACGCATAACAATCGGTGGTCAGGATATAACTGACATGTCTCTTGAGGCATTAAACAATGAGGTATCTTACGTTTCTCAAGAGCAGTTCCTTTTCAACACAACCCTCTATGAGAATATTTTGATTGGAAGACCTAATGCTTCACGAGAAGAAGTATTAGATGCAGCCAGAAGGGCTCAGTGTGATGAATTCTTAGACAGACTTCCAAAGGGAATTGAGACATTGGCAGGTGATAGCGGCAAGCAGCTTTCGGGAGGAGAGAGACAGCGTATTTCCTTGGCCAGAGCAATTCTTAAGGATGCTCCTATTATTGTTTTGGATGAGGCTACAGCATTTATGGATCCTGAAAATGAGGAAAAATTAAATGCAGCTCTTGATGAGATCATCAAAGGTAAAACTGTATTTGTTATTGCCCATAGACTTTCTACAGTGAAAAATGCAGACAAGATTTGTGTTATGAAGGAAGGTCAGTGCATAGCCGCCGACAAACATGATAAATTGCTGGAAAGCTGCCCTGAGTATAAAAAATTCTGGGATGCATCAGTAAGTGCAAGTACATGGAAGATTAAGGGGGGAAAGGCATGTTAAAGATATTACATAGAATAGTTGCTATGACAGGAGTTTATAGCAGTCGAATAAGAACCTCATATATAACATCATTTATCAAAGGAATAATGATGAAAGTACCTCTTTTCCTAAGCTTTTTTGCTATTAGCTTTTTCATGGAAGGCACTATGGATAAGAGGAAATGCTTGTATCTGGGAATTGGAATTGTTGCAAGTATTGTGCTTGAAGCAGTATTTGAGCATATAACAAATGTGCTTCAGTCAGCCACAGGCTATAAGGTATTTGCGGATATGAGAATGAGACTCGGTGACCATTTGAGAAAGCTTCCTATGGGATATTTTACAGAGGGAAACATCGGAAAAATAAGTGCTGTTCTTGCAACGGATATGGTTTTCATTGAAGAAAATTGTATGGGTGTTTTATCGGAACTAGTTTCATTTATTATTTCTCAGGGAATAATGATTGTAATGATGTTTGTGATGGATTTTAGACTTGGTCTACTATCAGTGCTCATTGTTGGGACATTTATAGTTGTAGGAAACTTAATGCTTAAAACTACTTTGAAGCACTCTGTTATCAAACAAGAAGGTGCTGAGTCCCTTACAGAGGAGGTTCTTGATTTTGCAGAAGGTATAGGAATTATTAAGTCCTTCAACATGCTTGGTGACAAGTCTAAGCGACTTTCAGATGAATTCGAAAAAAGCTGCAGAGAAAGTATTCATTTTGAAATAGCCTATGGACCATGGGCGCGAATGCTTTATCTTACATTTGGAATTGGAACATCCCTGATGCTTGTTTTATCAGGAATTTTATATTCAGGCGGAGAACTATCGGCTTTGTATATGATAGGAATGGTTTTGTTCCTTTTCGATTTATTTGTATCGATTAAAAGTTACTATGGACAGATGGCGCGTCTTACCGTAACAAATGCAAGTCTTGATAGAATAGAAGAGGTATTTGCGGCAGAAGAGCTTAAGGATAGCGGCAAGGAAACTTTATCTGATAAGGTTAAGGTACAGGATGAAGAAGCTGAGATAGAATACAAGGGCGTAAACTTCGGCTACACCCAAAAGGATGTACTCAAAAATGTATCATTTAAAGTAAAGAAGGGTGAGATGACAGCCTTGGTTGGACCATCAGGCGGTGGAAAATCTACGATAGCATCTCTTCTTGCTAGATTTTGGGATATCAAGGAGGGAAGCATTTCAGTCAGAGGAAAAGATATAAAAAATGTGTCTCTTGGTAGTTTGATGGATCAGATTAGTATGGTATTTCAGAGAGTTTATCTTTTCCAGGATACTGTCTATAACAATATCGCTATAGGAAGACCTGATGCCACTAAAGAGGAAGTAATTGAGGCTGCAAAAAAAGCTAGATGCTATGACTTTATTATGGAACTTCCAGAGGGATTTGATACTGTAATTGGTGAAGGCGGAGCATCCCTTTCTGGTGGTGAAAAGCAGAGAATTTCTATTGCAAGATGTATTCTCAAGGATTCTCCAATAGTAATTTTAGATGAGGCTACAGCAAGTGTAGATGCAGATAATGAAAGAGCTATTCAAGAGGCAATATCAGAGCTTTGCAAGGATAAAACACTTCTTGTTATAGCCCATAGACTAAAGACAATAAAGGACGCAGATCAAATCCTTGTTGTATCTGATGGTGAAATTATAGAAAGAGGAAACCATGATTCTTTGATACAGCAAGATGGAGTATACACCCGTATGGTTTCACTACAAGCATAGTGGAGTGGACCAGGGGGACGGGGTTAGTGGGCCATTTTCAAGAAAATTGTCAGAAAATGGCCCACTAACCCCGTCCCCCTGGTCCATCTTTTTTTATTGATAATTTTTATTGCGTATATTTATTGACAAAATAGAGGAGTTAGTGTACTTTATACGAGGTTAGTATTAGCTAACGAAAATTAGAAAAGGCTATAGGCGGTAAGTATTTTGAAAGCTTTAAAAATAAACCCGATTGTTTTAATCATCATAAATATAATAGCACCATCCATGTATATATTTATGAGTGGTAAGTATTTGCAAATCTACCTTTTGGTATTTGCATCTGCGCTGTTTATCTTAATGGGAAGATTTAAAAGATTGGCAGGATTTTGGGCTGTATATGCTCTGATGATGGGACTTTACTATTTGACAATGCAGAGTAAAGGAACAGAGTTTTTAGGACTTTTTATAATTGTCATAGTTCAATCGGTTCCATGCATAGCGCTGGCTACTATTTTAGTGACAAAGTACAATTCGGCTCAGCTGCTTTCGGCTCTTGAGACAATGCACATTCCGAGAGTTTTGGTGGTGGCAGTTACTATCACCCTTAAATATATTCCTACATTTAGAAGAGAGTTTTCATACATAACAGAATCAATGAGACTTCGAGGAATAGGGTTCACATGGAAACAGCCTGTGAAAAGTTTTCAGTATTTTATAGTTCCTCAGCTGTTTCGATGCGCCGCTCTTGCAGAGGAAGTTACGGCGGCAGGCCTGGTAAAAGGTATAGATGCTCCTATGAGAAGAACATCTTATTACGAGGAAAAAGTCACATTTATTGATGCGTTAGTCCTTATAGTATTTGTCGCAGGATTAGCTGGAGGTTTTGTATGGAAGCAAATGTTATAAAAGCAGATGATTTGAGTTTTTGTTACGAGGAATCATCAGAAGGTATAAGCGATATTAGCTTTACCATTGACGAGGGAGAAATAGTTCTATTAACCGGCAATAGCGGTAGCGGTAAATCTACACTTTTAAAGTGTTTAAATGGCCTTATTCCTTCGGTTACAGAAGGAGAAATGAAGGGGCTTCTTTCTATTGAGGGAGAAAATTACAGCGATTTAAAAATGCATCAGCTTAATCAGTTGATTGGCTCTGTATTTCAAAATCCCCGTTCTCAGTTTTTTACAGACAATACCACAGCCGAGCTTGTATTTCCTATGGAGAACTATGGATTTTCTAAAAGGGAGATGCAGGAAAGACTTGAAAGCTTGAAAAACACATTTGGTTTAGATGATTTATTAGATAGAGATATTTTTTCTCTATCTAGCGGAGAGAGACAACTTATAGCTCTTGCCTCGGCGGTTACCATGAAACAAAAAGTGCTTTTGTTTGATGAACCTTCCGCGAATTTAGATTACGGTAACGCCATGAAGCTTGGAAGAATTCTGAAAAAGCTTCGAGACAAGGGCTATACAGTTATAGTTGCAGATCATAGATTTTATTATTTGAGTGGCGTCATTGATAAAGTGCTTTTTATGGATGATGGAAAGCTTGTGATTTGCAATAGCGAAGATGAATTCAAAAAGGGTTCATACAACACAAGAAGCTTTGATATTTTTTCTATAAACATACCTTTTTCAGAGAATACATCTCAAGAAAAGACTGTGGCAAGACTAGAAAATGTTTGCTACAAAGATATCTTAAAAGGCGTAAATCTTTCCTTGAACAAAGGGGAGATTACAGTGCTTGTAGGAAATAATGGGGCAGGCAAAACAACTATAGCAAAGACTCTATGTAAGAGTATCAAGCCTGATAGTGGCGTTGTTGATATAGATGGATTTCCATTTTTTATCATGCAAGATCCTGATTATCAGCTTTTTGGTACATCTGTAGAAAATGAGCTTGAGCTTGTAAAAAATGACCCAAAGGCTATAGATGAAATTCTTGAGTATTTAGGACTTTCTAAATATAAATACAAGCATCCATTTGATTTGAGTGGTGGACAAAAGCAAAGACTACAGATCGGAATGGGAATGCTATGTGACAGAGAATTAATTATTTTTGACGAGCCTACCAGTGGACTTGATGTGTACTCCATGCTTAATGTTTCCAAGGAAATAAAAAAGCTAAAAGAAAAAGCGGGAGTACTTGTAATATCCCACGACTATGAATTTATACGCCATGTGGCCAATAGAATCGTATATCTACAGGATGGGGTTATTGAAAAAGATTTTATTTTAGATGAGTCAAGCTTATCTGAATTAAATAATATTTTTATGCAAATGCAGGAGGAAGAATAATATGAAAATGTTAAAAATTAAGGATGTGGTAATGGTTGCTTTACTTACAGCACTTTACTTTATTATTTACAACATCGGCGGAATGCTTGCTATGGTATTTGGGCCATTTGGTCATGCAATAAGCCCAGGAGTATGCGGTCTTCTTGCAGGCGTTGTATTGTATTTTGTAAGCAGAAAGGTTGGAAAGTTCCTTCAGTTTACATTGATGCAGGCAATCGTAATGATTCTTTTCAGCATCATGGGTGCAGGATATATTCCATGGGTTATCACATCTATGGTAGCTGCAGTTATCGCTGATATAATTGCATCTCGCGAGGCAAAGCCAGCTGTATGGAAGCTTGCTGTTGCATCAGGTGTGTTCCATGTGGGACAGGCTCTCGGCTCAATTCTCCCTTCAATGTTCTTTATGGAGAGCTACAAGGAAGACTGGATTGCAAGAGGCCAGACTCCAGAACAGATGGATGCTATGATTAAGTGTGCAACAGGTGTTATGGGTGTACTTGCAGTTGTTGTAGTATTCGTACTTGCTTTTGCAGGCATCTTTGTAGGACACGCAATCCTTAAAAAGCATTTTGCTAAGAAGGAATTACAGGCAGCGTAAAAATTTTCCCCTGAAGAGAATAGACTCTCTTTGGGGGTATTTTAAAATTTTTTAAAGCAATGAAACGGTGTTTCAATGGAGAATAGTTATGAATTTATCTATTAAACAAGAGCTGGAAGCTCACTATAAAAAAGAAGTGTGGATAGATACCACTCTTGGAGAAGCCTTAGAAAACTGGGCTGAAAAATACCAGGATAAGGTAGCAGTCACATTTGATCAGGTGGACTATTCATACGAAGATTTAAATGAAAAGGCAAGTAGAGCTGCAAATGGATTGCTGAAAATGGGATTCAAGCCAGGAGAACATATTGTGGTTCAACTTCCAAATTCTTACGAATTCATAGCCCTTGTCTTTGGAATGTTTAAGGCGGGAATTATTCCGATTTTCGCGCTTCCAGCCCAAAGAAAAAATGAGATATATGGAATTCTCAAAAATGCAGATGCTACTGGATACGTAATAGCGGATTCATTTATGGGATTTGACTATTTAAGCCTAGCAGATGAAGTGATAGAGATGGGCTATGAGGGAAAAGTTCTGGTTTCAGGAGACTGTAAATCATTTCTTTCCACTGAAGATTTGTACAAAGAAAGGGCTGACGTGCTGGTAGAGAATATATCCCCTAGTTCTGTGGCGTTATATCTTTTGTCAGGTGGAACCTCAGGAATACCAAAGCTTATTCCTAGACGACACGGGGATTACCTTTACATGGCAAGTCAGGTGGCAAAAAGATGCGAGCTAGATGAAGAAAGCGTGTATCTTGTTTCCCTTCCTGTTGAGCACAATTTCCCATGGGGGTGTCCTGGAGTTATCGGAACCCTTTTGACAGGTGGTCGAGTTGTAATCGCTTCTGTTTCAAGTCCTGATGAAATTCTAGGTCTTATTGAAGATGAGGGAGTTACTATAACAGCCCTTGTTCCTGTCCTTGCTAATATGTGCATCGATTTACTTGAGTACGACGATTTTGATTTATCCACACTTAAGGTTGTTCAAATCGGCGGCTCAGTTCTTGATCCAAACTTGGCTATGAGAATTGAGGAGAGTTTTGAATGCACATTACAGCAGGTATTTGGAATTGCAGAAGGATTAATCTGTACAACAAAACTTGATGACGATGATGAAACCAGATTTTACAAGCAGGGCACACCGGTATCAAGCTATGATGAGCCACGAATTGTGGATGAAGAGGGAAAAGATTTGCCGGCAGGAGAGTTCGGTCATTTGATTACTCGCGGGCCTTACACTATTTACAGTTATTTCAAAGGTGCCAAAGAGTGTGTAGATGACCAGTGCTATTTCCTTACAGGTGACAGAGCTAGATTCTGCGAGGATGGAAACATCCAGGTAGTTGGTCGCCTTATGGAAATGATTAACAGAGCTGGAGAAAAAATTGACCCAACAGAACTCGAAGACATGCTTGTATCTCATCCGGAAATTGAGGATGTGCAGGTGGTTGGAATCAAGGATGACAATCTGGGCGAAAAGATATGCGTGTTTATCCGTGATGATGAAGAGACGTTAAAGCTTAATGAAATCAGAGAATTCTTGATATCTAATAAGGTGGCAGCTTTTAAGCTTCCAGATCAAATCAAGTATGTTTCTGATTGGCCGCTTACAAATGTGGGCAAAATCAATCGCAAAGAACTTAAGAAAATGGGAGAAATAATATGAGCAAAGATGTAAAGAATGAGGCTATAGAGTTTATAAGACAAGAGTTAGCTAAGCAACTGTCGGGCGCTTCATTTTCTGATTCTGATAACCTTGTTCAATTTGGTCTTAGCTCAATTATGGCAATGCAAATTTCCAGCCGTCTACGTAAATACGGATTGAGAATTCCATTTGCAAAGCTTTTTGCCACTCCGAATGTAGATGCCTGGATAAAGCTGATTGAATCTGCAGAAGTAAAAACTAAAAAGAGGGACAAAACCAATGAATCTACAGAAGCAGACAATAGCCCATTTAGATTGACAGATGTCCAGTATGCATATCTTGCTGGGCGAGATGAGGAGAGAACTCTTGGAAAAGTTTCTTGCCACGCATATATGGAATTTGATGGCCAAGATATTGATGCTGCAAGACTTGAGGATGCATGGAACATGGTCCAAAACAAACATCCAATGCTTAGAGCAAAATTCTCTGAGGATGGCATGCAACAGTTTATGGAAGCTCCTTATTCAAGGGAGATAACAGTTGTTGATTGTACTAAGGCTTCTGATGATGAGATTGAAAAGCAGATAAATAGCTTACGAGAGTCTAGAAGTCACAGAAAGCTAAAAGTAGCCCTTGGTCAGGTGGCAGGACTTGCCCTTATAAAACTTCCTGACAGTAAATCAAAGTTGATTTTGGATGTGGACCTTTTAGTTGCCGATGTGGCCAGTATAGGAATTATTTTAGATGATTTGGCCGTGGCATACGAAACAGGAAAGCTTACGCATTTAGGAAGTTATACCTTCAAAAATTATTTGGCAGACCAGGCAAACATAGATAGCCAAAAACGCCAGGAGGATATAGAGTTTTGGAAGGGCAAAGTGGATAACATGCCAGAATGTACTCCAAACTTACATCTTAAGGTGGAGCCTGAAAAACTTGAAACTCAGAAATTTGAAAGAAGACAAAAGGATATCCAGGCGGATTATTGGAGAAAAATCAAATCTATAGCCGCAAAATATGAAATTACTCCATCAATGGTGCTTCTAACAGCATACTGTCTGGTTATTGAAAGATGGTGCAATCAGGAATCCTTTTTTGTAAATCTTCCTTTGTTTGATAGAAAAATGGAGGATGAGAATGTAGAAAAAATGGTGGCAGATTTCACTAATCTACTTCTTGTTGACTATCACAGAAAAGCTGGGGAAACATTTCTTGATACGTCTATACGGATTAAGAAAACATTTCTTGAGAACATGAGCCATGATTCATGCTCAGGGGTTGAGGTCCAGCGAATGGTGCAAAAGAAAAATGGAAACATGAATATTGTTGCACCAGTTGTTTTTGCCTGCAATATCGACGCTTCAATTGAGACAGCAAATTCCAGAAGAGTTTTTTCTGATATGAGCTATATGATTTCCCAGACTCCTCAGGTGTGGCTTGACTTTCAAATGTATGAAAGAGACGGCATGCTTCAAATATGCTGGGATTCTGTAGTGGGACTTTTTGAAGAATCAATGCTTGAAGATATGCAACAGGCTCTTGTAAATCTTCTTACAAAGCTAACGGATGAAAGTCAGTGGAAGGAAGTTCACGACCTTCTTCCAGAATATCAGCTCGGTTTTTATGAAAAAGAAATCGAAAATGTGACAGCATACCTTGCAAAAGACAAGAGCTTAATTACTGATGTAATGAGCGCGTGTCTTGATGCTCCAGATAGCATTGCTCTTATTGATGCCATAGATGATAAAAAGGTCACTTACAGAGGCCTGCTTGAAAATGCCTCTATGGTGGCAAATTATCTAAAAGAAAATGGTGTTAAACCAAGAGATTATGTGGGTGTGAGAATACCACGCTCGCTAGAGCAGATTTATTGCTGTATGGGTGTTTTGATGTCGGGAGCCTGCTATGTGCCTATAGGAGCGGCTCAGCCTAAGGAGCGAATCAAGCAGCTTTCATCCCAAATTGATTTAGCCTTTGTGATTGAGGATTACTCACAGGTTAATTCAAGAGAAAATAGTCTTGATGCATACATAAACTCAGGTGAGGATAGCGCCTATATCATAATGACATCAGGTAGCACCGGTGTTCCAAAGTGCGTTGAGATTTCTCACAAAAGCGCCATGAATACAATCGATGAGGTTACAAGACTTGCAAATGTGGACAGTAATTCTGTTGCTTTGGCGGTTGCTTCCTTTGACTTTGATTTATCCGTTTATGACATGTTTGGAATACTTGGAGCAGGCGGAACACTAGTTGTATTAGATGAAGAGAATGCTAAGAATCCAGAAAAGTGGGCTCAGGCCATAGAAAATTACGGGGTCAATCTATGGAACTCAACTCCAATGGCTTTTGATATGTGTGTTACTTATTTTGAAAGCTTAGGAGAGCCACTTAGTGTGGATACAGCTTTACTTTCAGGTGACTGGATTCCACTTGATTTAACAAGTAGATTTAGGAAGCTAAATTCCGACGGAAAAGTCATTGCTATGGGTGGCGCTACAGAGGCAGCTATTTGGTCAAATTATCTTTTGGTTCCAGATACTATTCCTGATGAATGGAAGTCCATTCCGTATGGCAGACCTCTTGCTGGTCAGACCTATCGAGTGGTAGATGAGCTGGGAAGAATTTGTCCATTTTATGTGGCAGGCGAATTATGGATTGGCGGTCACGGTGTGGCAAAGGGTTACAAGGGTGATGAAAATCTTACCAACCAGAAATTTATAGAGGATGAGATTTCTTGGTACAGAACAGGTGACCAGGGATTGATTTGGGATGATGAGACCATTGAGTTCTTAGGACGCAAGGATCATCAGGTGAAAATCAAAGGCTACCGTATCGAGATCGGCGAGGTAGAAAGCGGCATAAACAGAATTGATTACATCAAAAACGCTGTGGTCTGCATAATTGATGAAACAAAGAGAAAGAGACTGGCAGCGGCAGTGGTTATAGATGAGAATCAGTTGCCAAAAAGCGATTTCGATGAAGAAAAGCTGGTGGCGGATATTGAAAACTATATTCCAAATTACATGGTTCCAGAAATATTCAAGCTGATGGATTCGATTCCAGTAACAGCCAATGGAAAGCCAGATAGAAAAGCTATTAAGCAGCTTATTGAAGATGAACTTGTGGGAGAGTCTTTTGTGGCTCCACAGGGAGATATCGAAAAGGCCATATATAAAGTTTGGTCTGAAGTACTTGAGATTAAAGAAATATCTCGAGAAGACAATTATTTTTCAATTGGTGGCGACAGTTTAAAAGCTGTTTCCATAGTTTCAAAATTGAAAAAAGAGGTTGACCCAAGTATTAAGTGGACAACCAATATGCTATACAAATCTCCAACAATCAAAGCACTTGGCCAAATCGTAGAGGCCAACATGGAAGAGATGGAGGAGGATGTTATTTAGGCATCTAGTAGACACTTATTAATTTGCAACATGAGGTGAATAATGGAAAAGCTAGATTTAACCAAAGAGATTAAAGAACTAGAGTTGAAGAATATCCATATTTGGTGCGAGGATAATCAATTGAAATTCAAAGCGCCAAAGGGTGCAGTTACACCAGAGATAAAAGAGTTTTTGATTAATCGAAAAGAAGATTTCATTGTATTTTTAAATAACAATAATAAGCTTCTTACTTTTTCAGAGGATGAGGGAGCAAGATATGAAAAGTTCCCACTTAATGATATTCAAAATTCATATGTAATGGGACGCAGCAATACCTACGAGTTAGGTGGAGTTGCCTGCCATGGATACCTGGAAGTAGAGTTCGATGAAGAAATTGATCCAAAGCTTTTAGAGCGTGCATGGAACAAAGTAATTGCAAAGCACGACATGCTAAGAGCAATTGTATTTGATGTAGGTTATCAGATTATTCAGGAATCTGTTCCTTATGTGGATGTAAAATGCATTGATTTAAATAATGGGGCAGATAAATCAGAAGTTGAAGCCTTAAGAGCTGAGCTTTGTGACAAACAGTACGAGCTTGGAAAATGGCCAATGTGTGATTTGGCAGTATCCCTTGAGGGAAAGAAGAGTATTGTTTACTTTTCACTTGATATGTTGATTGCTGATTTCTTAAGCATGAACTTAATCCTTAATGACTTAGAGAAATACTATCGCGATATCGATGCTCCTATGGATAAGACTATTAGATATCGAGATGTGATTTTATATCAGGATAGATTAAAGAAGATAACTAGTCCTGCAAAACGTGAAGCAGAAAATTATTGGGAAGCAAAGCTTCCTACTATGGGAGAGGCAGCGGATATTCCAGTTATTAAAAAGATTGGAATCGAAACAAGCAGCTTCACACAGAAAAAAGTTTTCTTTGAAAAAGAAAAATGGGAAAAGCTTTGCAAGATGGCAAAGGATAATCAGGTTACAGCATCTGTGCTTGTACTTTCAGCCCTTTCTGAGGTGGTAGCTAGATGGTCAGGAAATGATAAATTCTGTATCAACTCTACTATGTTTACCCGTCCACTTGAGGTGGAAGGTGTAAATGATGTTGTTGGTGATTTTACAGATGTAAATATTACTTCAATCGACATTGACCACAGCAAGACATTTTTAGAGCGTGTTCAGAAGATTCAAAATGATCTGTGGGATGATTTGGAGCACAACCAGATTTCTGGTGTTGAGGTTCTTCGTCGACTTACAAAATACAAAAAGAAAAATGTCATTATCCCAGTGGTATTCACAAGTACACTTGGACTTGCAAGCTCTGACGACGCGACTGTAAAGCGAAATGTCATTTACAAGATTAGTCAGACTCCACAGGTTTACATTGATTGCCAGGCCTGCGATGAAAATGGCGGCGCAAAGGTAAACTGGGATGTAAGAGATGGCGTGTTTGATGAGGCCTTAATTGATCAGATGTTTGAAAGCTTCAAGCAGATTTTGATTGATTTTGTAGATAACACAGATGTCCTTCTTGAGAAGAAGGAGCCAATTGAACTAAGTGCAGAAAGTCTTAAGGCAAGAAATGAGGCCAACTCATTTGTAAAGGAATATGAACCAGAGATGATGCAGGATGGATTTTTAAATTCTCTTAAGAATCATCCTGACAAGATAGCTCTCAGTACAGATGAGACACACCTTTCATACAAGGAGCTTTCTAGATATGTACAGACTGTAGCGGAGGTGTTAAAGGAAAATGGCATTCAACCTGGCGATAAGATTGGTATTGATATTGATAAAAGCCATTATCAAGTTGCTGCAGTTCTTGCGACACTTATTTGCAACGGTACGTACGTGCCTATCGATGTAAGACAGCCAAAGGCTAGAAAAAATAAGATTACTAATTCAGCAAATATCAAGGTTGTTCTTACAGATTCTGATTCAGATACATATGAGAATTGTAAGAGTGTAAATGTAAAGAATCTTACACTTTCAATGAATGATTTGGATGTAAGCGGACAGGTTACAGATTATGACCGCTTGGCATACATCATATTTACATCAGGTACAACAGGTGAGCCAAAGGGCGTTTGTATCACACATAGAGCAGCTATGAATACTATCTGTGATGTAAATGATAGATACGAACTTGGCGAGGAAGATGTATATCTTGGACTTGCAAATCTTTCATTTGACTTATCAGTGTTTGATATTTTCAGCAGCTTTAAGGTGGGAGGAATGCTTGTGCTTCCTACATCATCCAAGATTGCTGACCCAGGATATTTATATGACCTGATGCTTCTTAGACGAGTAAGCTTCATAAATGCAGTTCCAGCTCAGATTCAGATGATTGTAAACTATGTTGAATCAGCTAAATCTATCAAGAAGTCAAGCTGGCTTAGAACTGTAATTATGTCGGGAGATTGGATTCCAGTAAATCTTCCAAAACGTATATACGAATTCTTTGAGAATGTAAGAGTAGTGAGCAAGGGTGGAGCCACAGAGGCATCTATCTGGTCAATCTACTATGACATCAAGCCAGGAGAGACATTTGAAAAGAGTGTTCCTTACGGCAAGCCAATGGCAAATCAAAAGTTCTTTGTTTTAAATGAAAGCTTAGTGCCATGTCCTGACTATGTAACAGGAAATCTCTATATCGGAGGTATTGGTCTTTCAGCTGGATATTTAAATGACAAAGAAATGAACGATGCAAAATTTGTGTCACTTCCAGAGACTGGTGAGAGAATCTATAGAACAGGCGATAGAGGCTACTACAGACCTGATGGAAATATTATTTTCATGGGTCGTGAGGTAGGCGATGAGCAGGTTAAGATTCACGGACATAGAATTGAGCTTGCAGAGATTCGTTCAGCACTTACAGAGTGTACTGGTGTTGATAGCGCTGTTACATTCACAACAGGTGAGAAGGCTGAGGAGCTGAAAATTGCAGCAGCTGTTACACCTAGAAGAAAAGCAGCCGCTACAGAGTACAAAGTAGATGAGGCAGAGCAGAACTGGTCAAATGAATGTGCTAAAAAGTGCGAGGAGTTTATCGATGGCGACTTGCTTGAGGCTTGGACAAAGAAGTCTGAGGAAGTGGTTGTAGGTGATATCTATAACACATTTGTATATTACAAGCTTTTTGATGAGCTGGGAAAGAAGGCATCTTTTGATGATGTAGTAAATACAATCGGAGTACCAGAAAAGCTTTATAAGCTTACAAAGCGTTGGTTAAACGTACTTGTAGAAAAGGGCGTTTTAGCTGAGGAGGGCGGTCAGTACTATCTCATTGAAAACAATGTGGAGCTTGATAGCAAAAAGCTTTGGGAAGAATTTGCTCAGGCAGAGGCAGACTTTGAATACAGCAAGGAGTTCTTCAAGTACTTAAAGATGTCTAGTGACGTGCTCCCAGAGATGATTAGAGGAGATGAAAATCCTCTTAACATTCTCTTCCCTAAGGGAGATGTGGGACCTGCCATGGCATCTTACCATGACAACAAAATTAATAGAGTTCAAAACGGTATTGCAAAGACTGAGATTATTAATCTGGCAAAGCGTTCATATGCTGAGAATCCAGAAAAGACATTTAGAATTTTAGAGGTTGGAGCAGGTGTAGGTGGAACAACACTTGATTTGATTCCAGAGTTAAACGGTCTTAATGTAGAGTACCACTTTACTGATTTGTCTACATTCTTCTTAAATAACGCCAAGATTAACTTTAAGGATTATGACTTCCTTAAGTATGGCATTTTTGATATTAATCAAGATTTCTCAGAGCAGGGATACGATGCATTTTCATTTGACGTAATACTTTGTGCAAATGTGCTTCACAATGCAAAAAATATTCACTGGGTACTTGATAACCTTAAAAATATGCTTGTTGATGGCGGTATCATGACAGTTCTTGAGGAGACTAGAGTAAGCTACATTCTTCTTACTTCTATGGAGTTCAAGGATGGTCTTACTGGATTTGAGGATGAGCGTGCAATTGAAGACCAGACATTCTTTACAAGAACACAGTGGGAGAATAACTTCGCTGGCGCTGGTGGAAATATTGTATTTGAATTCCCAAGCAAACAGTCAAAGCTTGATATCACAGGACAGACAGTATATGTAGTCAGATATCAAAGTGAGTATGAGCAGCTTGATAAGAAAAAGGTGCTTAAGGAACTTTCTGAGAAGGTGTCTCCTTATATGATGCCAAGCAACTTGTTGGTACTTTCTGAGCTTCCACTTACTGCAAACAAAAAGGTGGACACAAAGAAGATTAAGAGCCTTCTTGAAGTGGTAGATGCCACAGGAGACGATGCCTTTGCTACAAAGGAAATGCCAGAGACAGACCTTGAGAAAAAGGTAGCTGCAGTTTGGGCAAGAGAATTAAAAATATCTGATGTGGGAAGAAATGATAATTTCTATGACATTGGTGGTGACTCACTTTTAATTGCTCAGGTTGTAGGAAAGATGGTAGAGGAAATTGAAGAGGCAAAGGACTGGGAGTGGAGTTCACTTCTTACTGAGATGATGCAGCATCCAACAGTAAAAGAAATCTCTATTCAGATTGAGAAGTTCTTAAGCTCAAGAGATGAATTCGTAGATCCATCCCTTATCAAGATTAAGGAAAGCAAGAAGGAAAATGCCCAGTCTGTTGCAAAGGTACTTTTCCATGCTGGTACTGGTACATTATCCGCATATACGGAATTCATGACTTTACTTGAGCAGGATAGCAAGGATGATGAAGCGGTACTTGGTTTCTCATTTGGTAATGAGGCAGAGTACGTTTCAATCAACACTCCAGATACATTTAAGGTACTTGGAAAGAAGTATGGCGAGATTCTTAGAAAGCTAGGATATAAGAATTACGTGCTTATTGGCCACTGTGTAGGCGGACTTATCGCACTTGAGTCAGCTCAGTATCTTAAGGATAACGGACTTAGCGTTTCTGATGTAACACTTATCAGTGCAACAATTCAGAAGAACAAGGCACAGACAGCCTTTGGTGGACTTAATGATGAAATCTACTACAAGGCTCTTCGAACAAGTCTTGATAATGAGCTTCTTTTAGAGAGAACATTTGCAAAACTTATCAATGCAAATGAACTAAAGGCTGGATATACAATTTCTGAGGAAAAGATGCAGGAAGTTATTCAGTACATCGTTAAGGAATTAGATGCCAATGTTTCTGCTGATACACTTTGTGCATTAGATGGAGAATACAAGGAAGTTGGAGATGAGTTTAGACGACTTGCAAGTAAGCCTCTTTCTGAGAGATTAAATAATTTGTACTCTGCTATTGAACGCTCTGACTCTGAGCTTATGGAACATGAGAGAAAGTTACTGAATACCCTCTTTAACATTTTCTCGCAAAACTTTGGCTGTGTAGCTTTCCATGTTCCAAGAGAGTACACAGGATTCGTTAGAATTTTCTCCTGCGAGATACAAGGCGCAAGCTTCTACCAGGAATTCTTCGGAGAAGACTATGAGACCTGGAAGCAGTACATCAAGGGCGAGCATACATTTGAGCTTATCAAGGGTCAGCACTTTGATTGTATCGTAGGAGAAAATCTAAATAAAAACATTGATAGAATTTTAGATTTTAAATTAGAGGACTAAATGGAGGTGCACTTTGAATACTATAGGAATTCTTGGTGCCACTGGAGCTATTGGAAGTAGAACTCTTAAACTTTTGCAAGGAAAATACAAACTTAGAGCTTCGTATTTACGTAATGAAAGACAGTCTACAGAGGATTGTGAATACATGCGAGTAGATGTCTCTAAGGAAGAGGACCTAAGAAAGTTTATGGATGGTCTTAGCGCAGTTATTAACTGCGCTGGGGCGTCCTACTTAAATGGTGAAAGGGTATCAAAAATAGCTGGAGAACTTAAGATTCCTTATATAGATCCATCTGGGGAAACCTTTTTGGAGGACAAGCTGGAGGAACTTAAGAAAGACAATATTTTTGTTTTATCTAGTGGATATTTTCCAGGCCTTACAGGAGTGCTTATGCGAAATACTTGTGAGGGCTTTGATGAACCATTATCAATCAGTGGCTATAGCGTAAGTGAGGAGATTCCATCTCAATCAGCGATAGAGGATTTCATTCTCACAAACCTTTCTGGCTTTGGTGTTACAGGAAGCTACTACGAGGATGGCCAGATTAAAAGAGATGACACTCCAGTTGTGGAGATAATTCAAAATATGCCATATCAGCTTACAAACTATCTTTCTGTGGAGGCTGAGCATATTGCAAGAGAATTTAACCTTAAAAAGGCTAATTGGTATAACGCATCCTTTGGGGAGGAGATAATAGGTAAATTGCAGCAGGCAATTATTGAATTCCGCCAGGGAAGTGATAGGTACAAGGAAACTATAAAAGAGGTTCCAAAGCTTTTTGAAGAAAAGCTTAAAGATATAGAGGGCTATACATACATCTATGTAGAAGGCCAGGGAACAAAAAACGGTATGTTATATTCAAGCAAGTCTAGTGTGAAATGTAGCTGCAGCAGTGAGCTTAGTGCTCTTATTGCAGCAAGCACTGCCGAGTTTGTTTTAAAGAATAAAGTCGACCCGGGAATTCATTATGCAATGGATTTACTTAAGCCAGAAGATGTTATCGCAAGGCTTGAAGACTTAAATGTTGAATATAAACATAGAGAATCTTTAGAGCAGATTTTTGAAGTAGGGAAGGAGGATAGCTTTGAAGAATACGAAGAGGGCGTTATATAACGTTCATATTTTGGGAGACAAAAATGCTCCCAAAATCCTGCTTGTGCATGGGGCAGGATTTTACTGGGAAACATGTTTCAAACCATTTATCGATGAGTTCAAGGATAATTATTGTTTGATAATTCCTGAACTTGAGGGCCATAGCAAGGAGGACCCATCTTACATGAAATCAATTTCTGGCACAGCTCAGTTGATTTCCAATGAACTATTAGAGGTGGGCATCAATCAGATTGATGTGGCTTATGGAATTTCCCTTGGAGCATCAATTGTATGCGAAATTGGGCTGCAGAAAAAGGTCAAGATTGACAAGATGATTCTGGACAGTGGCCAGTACATTTCCATGGGAGAAATGACAGATCAGTATTCTAACTTTATGGCTGATGCGTTTATTGCTTTGGAGCAGGGAGTACATTTCAACTCTCCTGTAAAAGAAAGTATGGGATACGAGAACAATGAGGATGTAAAGGCACTTCAGCCACTTTTAGGTGAAGGAATCTCAAGAGAGACACTTTACAACACATTTAAGGCTGTATATGAGTACGATGTGAGAAATGCTACTGAAAAGTTAGACAGTTCAGTCGTAATTATGTATGGCACTAATGAAATTTACGCACCTCAATCTACACCAGTTGTTTCATCAATTTGCATTAATGCACCACTTGAAGTAACTATTGAAGATTGTGGACACGCCCAGGCTTTATCAGAAAAACCTGAGGAAATTATGGGCGTAATTAAAAACTGCCTATAAAAGTAAGGCCCCTTGAAAAAGCAAGTGGAACAACGATATACTATGTCGTGAATAAAACGCTGTTTTAATGGAGGGACATTATGGCACTTTGGGTAGAAGAGGCAACTGAAAATATTTTAAAGGCTGCAAAAGCTGAGTTTATGGAATGTGGTTTTTTAAACGCATCTCTTAGGACAATTGCAGCAAATGCAAAGACTAGCCCTAGATCTATATATACGAGATTTTCTAACAAGGAAGAGCTTTTTGCCTTCTTTGTTAGTAAGCATATGGACTATTTTTATATGACATTTAAGGAATATTTAAATGGCATGTCTGGAAGGCCGGTTGCTGTGCAGATAGCTAATAGACAGGGAGAGTCAAGACACTGTTTATATGAGCTGACAGATTATTTATATGAAAACTTTGATGAGTTTTACCTTTTAATCTGTTGTTCAGAAGGAACAGAATTTGAAAATTTTATAGAAGAATTGGCTTCCATTGAAGCAAAACATACCATCAAGTTTATTAATACTATTTCGTCTAAATCAAAAGAAATTGATTATGATTTTATTCATTTTATGAGTAGGGCATTTTTCGATGGATACTTTGAGATAGTAAGACATAGATATGACAAGAATAAGGCCATGGAATATATTGATAAGCTGATTAAATTTAATGAAGCAGGTTGGAGCCAATTCCTCTAATAATTAGGAGGATAATATGAAAAAAGATAAGAATAATGGTTTAAAGCGTTTATTATCTTTTACTGGCAATAGCAGAGGTTTACTTACTGTAGCGCAAGTTTTATCAGGAATCAGTGCAGTATTTATTATGGCACCTTTCCTTTGCGTATTTTTTGCGGCAAAAGAGTTGGTTGTAGTTTTTGCAGGTGAGACACTTAACAGTGCAGCACTTGTAGGCTGGGGAATCAAAGCTGTAGTCGCTGAGTTTATTGGGTTATTACTTTATTTCATTGCTTTGCTTTGTTCACACGTAGTAGCCTTTAGAACAGAAAAAAATCTTAAGATGGCAGCACTTCGTCATCTTTCTAAAATGCCACTTGGTTATTTCGAGGCAAATCCAAGTGGTATGCTCAGAAAAATCATTGACGATAACAGTTTCCAGACAGAGACATTTATCGC
>JAEEGK010000225.1_pt1 | contig 140857 bp, 124 predicted proteins | sample 8958771 | NCBI WGS metagenome assembly JAEEGK01 (sample SAMN16246547, study PRJNA631951) | gut metagenome | biome: gut microbiome; feature: rumen; material: SC-attached | host: Bos | place: Iran: Karaj | collected 2018-10 | reverse complement strand
AAAGTTCAGCCATGTTAGCTCGAGCTTTTGATTTAGGTATTGAAGAAATGAAGAAGCGAGGAGAAATTAAATGAGACAAAACGTCCAAAATACGTCCAATGTTTAGCAAATTAATGTTAAAAACAAACATACCATCAAATATAACATCCTTATTTTCAGTGAATTAGAAATGTCCAAAATACGTCCAAAAATAATAATATAATATGGATAAATTAAATATGCAGACCACGAACATTGTGGATGAAAACATCAAGCGAATTGGAGAGTTGTTTCCCAATTGCCTCACAGAACGGCTGAACGATGAGGGGAAGCCGGAAGTGGCTATCGACTTCGACCAACTCAGGCAGGAACTGTCGAAGGATATAGTAGAAGGACCTGAGGAACGCTATCAGTTCACATGGCCCGACAAGCGCAATGCTATCCGTTTGGCTAATGCGCCTACGACAGATACTTTACGTCCTTGTCGTGAGGAGAGCGTGGACTTCGACAATACGCAGAACCTCTATATTGAAGGCGACAACCTGCAAGTGCTGAAGCTTCTTCGTGAGAACTATCTGGGCAAGGTGAAAATGATCTATATCGACCCGCCTTATAATACGGGTAATGACTTCGTGTATAATGATGACTTTGCTAAGTCAGCAGACGAATATGTTCACAATAGTGGTCAGACAGATGAAGAAGGGAACCGCCTTGTAGCCAACACAGAAAGCAACGGACGCTTCCACACCGACTGGCTTAATATGATTTATCCACGTCTAAAGGTAGCAAAGGATTTACTAAGCAAAGATGGTGCTGTTTTTATAAGTATTGATGATAATGAATTAACTAATATTCAAAAAGTTTGCAATGAAATTTTTGGTGAAAGAAATTTCTTCTCTTTAACTATTATTCGTTCAAATAGTAGAGGTCAAACATATAAACAAATTGCCAAAACACATGAATATTTATTAATAATTACGAGGTCTGAAGAAACGGAATTATATGAGTTAGAAAAGGATATTGATAATTCTGATTTAAATTTGAAAGATGAAATTAGTAGCTTCAATATCAGAGAACTTAGGAATAGGAATCCCAAGTTTGGCAAACATAATCGTCCTGGTCTATTCTATCCAATTTATGTTAATACAAAAGTTACTGACAAAGATGGATTTCATCCAGTATCGCTAACTGCCTCTTCGCAATATGATGTGGAAATCGTACCATTAAATTCAGAAGGTAGAGAGAGTTGTTGGAGATGGGGAAAACCAAAATGTCTTGTAAATATATCTGATAACACATTGCAAAGCAATCTTGTTGCGAAGCAAAAAAGTGGCGGTGGATACAATATTTATGAAAAGTATAGGAAGACGACATATAAACCAAAATCCATTTGGGATGATAACTGTTTTTTGACAGAGACGGGTACAGTCGAGATTAAAAATTTGGGATTTACTAATGAGTTTGACTTTCCAAAGCCTGTTGAACTCATTCGCAGATGTATTCAACTTGCGACATCTGATGATGACATTGTCGTGGATTTCTTCTCAGGAAGTTCAACAACAGCTCATGCTGTAATGAAACAAAATTGTGAAGACAAATGCGATAGGCGGTTTATAATGGTACAACTTCCAGAATTACTTAATATTAATGGTTATGCGACAATCTGTGATGTTGCAAAGGAACGTATCCGTCGTGCAGGCAAGATAATCGTAGAAGAACAAAAGGCTAAACAAGGCGACTTGTTCAGTGATCAACCGAAGAAGCTTGACGTAGGTTTCCGTGTGCTAAAGCTCGACTCGTCGAATATGCAGGATGTATATTACACTCCAGCAGAGTTTAACGAACAGAAACTCTTTGACGACAATATCAAGCCTGACCGTCTTGGAAACGATGGCGAAGACCTGCTTTTCCAGACGATGATAGAACTGGGTATTGAACTGTCTGCCAAAATCGAAAAGCGTAGCATCGCTGGAAAGGCAGTCTGGAGTGTCAGCGACGGCTATCTGATGGCTTGTTTCGATGAGGAAGTCAACGAGACAACCATCACGGAAATAGCCCGTCAGCATCCATATTACTTCGTGATGCGCGACAGCAGTCTTGCCAACGACCAGGTTGCCGATAACTTCGAGCAGATTTGGGAAGAGTATAGTAAAGATACAGTAAGAAGAATCCTATAAACATTACAGATATGAAACCAAGATATACATTAGCTGTTTTGATGTTGATTGGGTGCTTAAGTATTACCGGTCAGCCGTCAAAAACTGTCTCTATACAAGGACAGCCACAAACAACATCTACACAAGTTACTACTAATCAGCAAGAAACCATTTTACAGCTGCAAGCACAAAATGAAGCGATACAAAAGCAACTGGAGAAAATGGAAAAAGAAATTGAGTTGTATCGTGGGGATGTAAGAACCAAAGTTGCAGAATTGGAAGCCTCCCAATCCAGATGGACGGCATGGATTTGTTTATTTGTTACACTATTGACAGCTGGGTTAGGTGGTATCTTACCTCTTTATATTAGTAATCGTAACGATAAACGTTTGAAAGATAGTTATGAAAAGATGGTGGGGGAATTGAAGGAAAAAGTATCTTCTGTTGAGGCTGATGCTAATTCTGCTAAAGAATCGTTATCTGAAGTTACTGAACTTAAAAAGGATATTGAGGCAATCAAGAAGGATATCGATAAGAGTAAAAAGAATGCAGAAAGAGCTGCAAGAAGGGCTATGGCAAGCAAACTGTTTGCTCAGGCCGTTTCAGAAAAGAATCCTGCGAAAGAAATGGAATTGTATTCCGAAATTATTGGGATAGATCCTAGTATCGCCGAGGTCTATATTAATCGAGGCTTATTAAGAAAGAATATGAATGACGAGGAAGGTGCTCTTCAGGACTACAATAAAGCAATAGAACTTAATCCTAATTATGCTATGGCATATAACAATCGAGGAGTATTAAGAAGTGATAAGAATGACAACGAAGCTGCCCTTCAAGATTATAATAAAGCCATAGAACTTAATCCTAATGATGCCGATGCATATAACAATCGAGGTAATTTAAGAGTGAAATTGAATGACGAGGAAGGTGCTCTTCAGGACTACAATAAAGCAATAGAACTTAATCCTAATAATGCTATGGCATATAACAATCGTGCAGACCTCTATTTGAAAATGAATGATTTTGATAAGGCATTGGCTGACGTTAATCATTCAATAGATTTAGGTGGTGGTTACGTATCTTTTATCACCAAGGGTGAAATATATATTGCAATGGGGAAATATTCAGATGCCATAGAATTATTTACTCAAGCTTTATCATATAATGAAAAGGGTAAAGAATCGTTCGAATATCGTGCAAAATGCTATAGGAAGTTGGCTGAAGCAGAACTTGATGAAGATAAAAAGAAAGAACTGATTGCTAAGGCAGAAGCCGATGAACAAAAGGCTGAATCATTGAAGAAAGAAAGTAAAGCATGAAGTTTAAGTTTAAAATACAACAATACCAGACGGATGCTGTGGAGCAGACGGTGAATGTGTTTGCCGGGCAGCCATCGAAAACGAATGCACAGTATCGTCGTGACTTGGGTAAGACCAACGGACGAATTGTGTATGATGAGGAATATGTAGGTTGGCGCAATAATGATGTGGAGTTACTAGGTCATCAGTTGCTTGCCAATATTCAGCAGCAGCAAGTTGTTGGCAATATCCCACAGTCTAAGAAACTCAGCCTGCCTGACGGATTGGGTGCTTGCTCACTCGACATCGAAATGGAGACGGGTACAGGTAAGACCTACGTCTATATCAAGACGATGTTTGAGTTGAACAAACGCTATGGCTGGTCAAAGTTCATCGTAGTGGTGCCCAGCATCGCCATCCGTGAGGGTGTGTATAAGAGTTTCACGATGCTGGAAGACCACTTTATGGAGCAATACGGCAAGAAAGCCCGCTACTTCATCTACAACAGCGGCAACCTGACGCAGATAGACTCTTTCAGCAGTGATGCCAGCATCAATGTGATGATAATCAACGTGCAGGCATTCAATACGTCATTCAAGGAAGGTGCTACTAACAAGGAGAGCCGTATCATCTACTCCAAGCGTGACGATTTCCAGAGCCGCCGTCCCATCGATGTAATTGCAGCCAATCGCCCTATCATCATCATGGATGAACCACAGAAGATGGAAGGTGCCGCCACACAACGTGCGTTGAAGAACTTCAAGCCACTGTTTGTGCTGAACTACTCAGCCACACACAAGACATCGCACAACTGTGTCTATGCATTGGATGCTTTTGATGCTTACCGACAGCGATTGGTGAAGAAGATACAGGTGAAGGGTATCACCCTGCAAAACCTGTTGGGTAATCAGAGCTATATCTACTTCGATAGCATCGTGCTATCTAAGAACAAGGCACCTGAGGTTAAGTTAGAGATTGAAGTCAAAGGAGCTGCCAGCACCCGTAGGCAGATATGCAAGTTCGGGCAGAACGATTCGCTCTATGACACATCTGGGCTTCCTGCCTACAAGGATTTTGTCATCACCGACATCAATCCCCTAACGAACACTGTCTATTTCATGAACGGCGATTCGCTCCGTAAGGGTGAAGTGATGGGCGATGTGTCGGAGCAGCAGATACAGCGCATTCAGATTAGAGAAACCATTCGTTCACACTTCGAGAAAGAAGCTACGCTATTCAAGCAGGGTATCAAGACACTTTCGCTCTTCTTTATCGACGAAGTAGCCAACTATAAGGGCTATGACGAACAAGGTGAAGTGGTAAAAGGTTTTCTCTGGAAAGTCTTTGAAGAGGAATACACTCGTTTCCTCAATGAGAACCTTTCACTCTTTGAGGATGACTACCAGCGTTATCTGAAACGCTTCACAGCAGACCAAGTACACAATGGTTATTTCTCTATCGACAAGAAAGGACATGCCATTGACAGTGTTGTGAAGCGAGGTGAAGACTTCTCTTCTGATATTTCGGCATACGACTTGATTCTGAAAAACAAAGAGCGGTTGTTGAGCTTCGACGAGCCGACACGTTTCATCTTCTCTCACTCTGCCCTGCGTGAAGGATGGGACAATCCCAATGTGTTCCAGATATGTACCCTGCGCCATGCCAGCAGCGTAACAGCCAAGCGTCAGGAGGTAGGTCGTGGACTGCGTATCTGCGTTGACCAGCAGGGCGTTCGCATGGATGCAGAGCGACTGGGTGAAGCTGTACACGACATCAATGCCCTGACTGTCATCGCCAACGAAAGCTACAGCACCTTCGTTGATGCGTTGCAGAAAGAGACACGCGAAGCCTTGCGTGAACGTCCTACACTGGCAACAGTGGCTTACTTCGAGGGCAGAAAGTTTATGGTTGGAGAAGAAGTCCATACCATATCCACAATGGAGGCAACAGCCATTGTCAATTATCTTTTTGAGAATGACTATGTGGATGACAAGGGAAATATCCAGCAGTCATATCATGAAGATTTACGGACAGGTAACCTTGCCCCGATGAGTAAGAAACTGGCTCCCATCACGGAGCAGGTTCATAAGTTAGTACAGGGTATCTTCGACCCATCTGCTCTTGATGACATGATTGAGAATGCCAATGAGTCGGCAGAAGCCGTCAACAATCATCTGAACGACAATGCCAGCAAGGATGCGTTCAAGAGGCTGTGGGAAGAAATCAACCATCGGTATGTCTATACTGTTCACTATGACAGTGAGGAACTGATACAGAAAGCCGTGGCTTCCATCAACAAGAACCTGCGTGTTACCGAACTGAAATATGTGGTGACGACAGGTGAACAAGGAACGGACGATCTTGATTTCACTGGTGACCAACATACTCGCACACAAGCCTTGAAGGAGGTATCGACCAGTGATGTACCCTACGACCTCGTAGGCGAGATAGCCAAGGGTGCAACATTGACCAGAAGGACGGTGGTACGCATTCTGAAGGGTATCTCTATAGCCAAGCTCTATCTGTTCAAGAATAACCCAGAAGAGTTCATCCGCAACGTGGTACGTCTGATAAAAGACCAGAAAGCTACCATGATTGTGGAGCATATTGCATACAACCGCACAGAACAGCAGTATGATGCTGACATCTTCACCAAGGAGAAGAACCGACAGCCACTTGAAAAGGCTTACGAGGCAAAGAAGCATATCCTAGACTATGTATTTACAGACAGCAAGGGTGAACGCAGGTTTGCCGAAGCACTCGACAAGGCAGATGAGGTCTGTGTATATGCACGTCTGCCACGCACGTTCCAGATACCTACGCCTGTGGGCAAGTATGCCCCTGACTGGGCTATTGCCTTCAATGACAACATGGGAGTAAAACACATCTTCTTTGTAGCAGAGACAAAAGGCAGTATGCTGTCTATGAACTTGAAGGGGGCTGAAATGGCAAAAATAGAATGTGCCAAGAAGCTTTTCAACAACGTATCGACCAGCAAAGTACGTTACCATGAGATAACGGACTATGATACGATGTTAAATGTCATCAATAGTTTAGATTGATTTAATCGTTTTCTATTTATTATTCCAATAAAGAAATACTTCAACACAGCAGAGGAGCCGGCGTATGAAAATACATCTCAGGACTTTCCAAGGTCACAATTTGTGACCTTGGACGAGCAAACGTCGCTTCGTCTTTAGCAAGGAACGGTGACAAGAGGTGACAAGGTACAGGTTCCTGTCACCCCATTCCATCGTTTCTTTTTCAAATCTCTCTTTTTATGCGCGATTTTCACGTTAATAAATCGTAATTAATCTTATAAATATCAGAAAAGGTGACGCCCCATGGGGCGTACCCCTTTTGTTTTGAACGCCATCTCCATATCCTTGAAAATGTGTATCTTCGCAGTCGGAATTAAAAACATGCGCCCTCATGGAGGAAATTCTCTACGCATTATCAAAAATGATACACGACTCGTTTGCTTGTCTGAGGTGTCTCACCCCAGCCAAGAGAATGAGTCGGATGCGAAAAGGGAAAATCAGGAGGATGACTTTCGTCTGCGACTTGATCAGGTTGGCACTATCGATATCTGTTGTCGTGAAAGAAAACCGTAGAATCGATCCGGAGGAAGCACGCAAAATATTCGGCGAAGTCGGCAAGAATCTCGCTTTGTACATATATGATCTTGACATAGAAAGACAGAAGCAGATCATTAACGAAGAGGCTGAGAGAAGCAAGGCAAAACCGTCATGCAGATAATGCAGATGATGCAGGACTGATCCAGCTCCTGTTTGTTTCGTATCTTCTGTTATGAAAAACATGGTCGTAGCGCGACACTTATTATCCAATTTTTTATAAATCTTTATGGAAAACAAGAGAAACAAAAAGACTCGTGGGTATCAAAATGCCCAGAAAGAGAAGAGATCGATCGAGGAACTGGCCACCCTGATCAGTAATCGTGTGGCCACAAGGTACAACACCATCACCCAGAAGAACGAATGCAGGTGGTATGACATCCCGGGTGAGGACCTTCCCGTTGACCTGAGCGGCGTGGGGGAGTTCTCAAACATGTGGCATGACATGACCGACCGCGAGGAAAACACCTTATGGGCGATGGTGAGCAGGGAGCAGAACTGGAAGAGCCACGAGGTAGGAACCCTGCTGCGCTCACATATCACCCCGCAGTGGAACCCGTTGAAGGAGTTCATCCTCGAAGCGAGCGTTCACGCCGACTTCGACAGCGATCCGATAGCCGATCTGGCGAGTCATGTACATGTCAAGGCTACACACCTGGGTCAGACCGACGAGGAGGCGCAGCAGGAGTTCGTGTCCTACTTCAAGCGGTGGCTTGTGGCATCGGTGGCATCGGTGTTCTGCAACGACGTGGTGAACAACGTCATCCTCGTACTCATTGGCGAACAGGGCACCTACAAGAGCACGTTCTTCCAGTATCTGCTACCGCAGGAACTGCGCCGCTACTTCTATGTGAAAACCGACAACACCGTACTGAACAAGGACGACCGGCTGCAGCTCACGCGCAACATGTTCGTGTGCCTGGAGGAGCTCGATGCTATGTCGAACAAGGAGCAGAACCAGCTCAAGGCCATGGTCACCATGCCAGTCATACAGGACCGTCCCGCCTACGCCCGCAACTTCGTGAACCTGGCGCACGTGGCCAGTATGTGCGGCACGGGCAACAACGAGAGCTTCCTCAACGACCCCACAGGCTCGCGTCGCTGGCTTCCCTTCTTAGTGGATCATATCGACGACCCTCGCTCGTACGCCACCGACTACTACAAGCTCTACGCGCAGGCCTTCTTCCTCTATGGCTCTTCCTTCCGTTACTGGTTCACGCGCGAAGAGATCATCCACCTGAACGAGCGTAACAAGCAGTTCGAGACGCCTTCCATCGAGGAACAGCTCATCTCGAAATACTACGCCGTGTCCGACACCGACTACTCCGGTACATGGGTCAACGCTGCCACCATCCTTGAAAAGATCAATGGCGGCATCAAGAAACCGTTGTCGGTAAACCGTGTGGGACAGGTCATGAAAAAGATGGGCTTTGAAAGTATCAGGACCAAACATGGTAAATCCTACCACGTATTAGAGCGGAAGATAATCGATATAGATGAGTATCAGAAAACCAGGCCTTTAGAGGATACCGATCAGCCTTTTTGAGTAGTGTTTATATAAAGAAACTACTCTATCTGGTGTAGAGGTGTAGAGGGTGTAGAGGGTTTTCACAAAATCCCCGTGCGCGCGCGAGGGATTAAATATATAAGTTTATAAAAATGCTCTACACCCTCTACACCTCTACACCACTTTCCTGTATTTAGTTTGATTTCTACAAGCCTTATAACACCTCGTTATCAGCCTTATAACACCCACTTATCAGCCTTATAACTCCATCTAACTAGGCTTATAACAATCAATTGTCAATTATCAATTGTCAATTGACTACGGTTCCCCCAGCGCCTCTACGATCGCCCTTACCTGCGGCGGTGAATAGGTTCGGGTGCAGGTGGTTTTGCCCAGCAACGACAGTTTCTCGTTCAGGTGCGGATAGTAGTCGATCCACTCCTTCAGTTTCCTCCAGGCCGTCTTCGGCTGGACGTCGGGACAGTAGAGCTGTGCCAGCTCCATGCGCCCGTAAGTACGTATCTTGAATGTATTTTCCATGTTACAAAGATACACATTTTCAGGCACATAACCAAGCGTTTGCAGCACAATAATTCCCTTTATTTCCCCCTATTTCCATGTAGTTCCGAAGAGGGTTCCATAACTCCCTTTCTCATTTTCTGATGTAGTACCTTTGCAGTATGAAAAGAAGAGCACCACCAAGGCCTCAGAGATCTCTCACAGATCTTTTTGGTCTCACGCAGAGCCGCAGAGAACGCAGAGTTCACACTGAGAATTATATTATTTCACACAGAAATCACGGAAAACACAGAAATTTGATTCTCAAAGTGATTGGCGCAAATAGAATTGTCCCGCAGAAATGGCGGAAATCACAGAAATCTGAGTCTCAAAGTGATTGGCGCAGTAATAATTCTCTGCGAGACCTCTGCGCCCTCTGCGTCTCTGCGTGAGGATATACATGCCGCATGGCCTTTCTGTGCTTTCCGTGCTTTCTGTGTGAGTATAAAAAATAGATTCTGTGTGAGATAAGAATTATGTTATTATGTTATTATGTCTAACAATTATTATGTCTAAAAAATGAAAGAAAAAAGAAACATCTGGGGCATGCTGCTCCAGGCAACGATCGGAATTCTCAGTGCTATTGCTGCAGCCCTCGGACTGCAATCATGCGGATTTGGCGTGTAAGTAAGCTATGAGAACCATTACATTGATTGTCATCCACTGCTCAGCCACCCGGGAAGGTACCAGGTACCCGTTCGCGAAATGTCGTCACGACCACATAGCGAACCGCCGTTTCAAAGACATCGGCTACCATTACTACATCGACCGCGAAGGTGTAATCTGGCCGGGGAGGCCCGAGCAGGAGGTTGGTGCTCACTGCAGGAACCACAACAAGCACTCCATCGGTGTGTGCTACGAGGGCGGACTCGACCGCCGTGGAAAACCCGATGACACACGTACGCAGGCGCAGAAGCGTGCCATGGAAGTGCTGCTCAGCGATCTGAAGGAGCGGTATCCCAAAGCGCTGGTGCTAGGGCATCGTGATCTCAATCCTGGGAAGGATTGCCCGAGTTTTGATGTGAGATCGGAGCTTTGAAATAACAAAAACGGATGTTTCACATCCGTAATGTTCAACCCTTAAAACAAAAGTTATGAGTAAAATTCTGTACAAGTTGGTGAAAAACAACAACAGCAAGAGTGCCGCCTATGGCAAATGGTATGCCCGTGCGGTGAGTAAGGAAACCCTGACGTTCAGAGAGTTCATCGAGCACGTCATCAGTCATGGATCGGTGTACGACCGTGGTACGGTGACCGGTATTCTGACCCAGATGCTCGACTGTCTGAAGGAGCTGATGCTCGACTCGAAAAAGGTGAAGTTCGGGGAGTTCGGCACGTTCTACGCCTCCATCCGTTCGAAGGGTGCCGAGGAGCTGGATAAGTTCAACGTAGGCGAGCACATCACAGGTGTGTGCATGCGCTTCCTGCCCGCCCGCAGCGAGGGTAACGACTCCATCACGCTCCGCAAGGCCGCACAGTTCAAGTCAACCGCCGAGATGGCGAACGCTGAACAGCTGAATGCCGCAGCTGCAAACAACGCACAAGGCGGAGGCGAGTAATAACAGTCCGTTGGGATCGTACTTTATTTGTTTTTGTAGCATTACCTAACATGATGTTTCCGCACTGGCTCGTGATGAGTCGGTGCGGTTTTTTGTTGACCTCAACACAGGTGACAAGGGACAGCTCTATCACACTATTTAAAAAGGATACCAGAAGGCAGATGAAGACACGGAAGGTTGCATCCTTGTTGGTGAGAACCGTGCAAAAGGAATGGTTTTGGAATCCCGCTATTGGATGACTCAGCTGATGACTAGGATTGATGCAGCAAGAGCAAGGGGTGAAAAGATATGGATCACCATAGAATAACAAAATGGAGAGCTGGCAATCGTTACATTGCCGGCTCTCTTTATCAGGTAGTTACGATGATGAAACATAAAGATCATGAGAACCCCTCATAAGCTGATTAATATCGTTAAATGCTATAGAAGTGTGGTGAGCAGATTACCGTTCCCAATGACGTGGTAGTTGGAATCTACGGTCTGATCGCGGCTGGGCTCGTAATAGCCGAGGACGTGGTTGTTACTGTCGCGCAGGCACTGGCGGCCGCTTAACTCTGTATCGATGTAACCAAGGACATGCTGGTTACGGTCTCGTAATGTTTTCCGGAACATAAGCTTGTAGTTTTAGTTATTACTCGTTGTTATTAGTTTCTGCAAATATAGGGATGGGGTTTTATATCACCTCGTGGAACGAGCGGGGTATTACAGGATGGGCAGGAGGTACTGCCAGATGATGTCCATGTAGGGCTGGTAGAGCGAGGAGGAGGTGGTGAGCACCAATACGGCATCACGATCGGGGAAGACCATGAAGTACTGGCCGGCAAAGCCATCGGCACGGTAGGCATTGTGACGGCACATCCACATCTGATAGCCATAGCCCTGCACCCATTCGTTGTTGCTCTTGTTCAGACCGACCTTCTCCAGATCCTCGAAACGTGTGCCCGAGGGAGCGGAGGGTACCTGATAGCTCGACATCTCCTTGAGCCATGCGGCAGGAACGATCTGCTTACCGTTCCACTTGCCTTTCTGCAGGAACAGCTGACCCATCTTGGCCATATCCTCGGTCTTGAGATATAAGCCCCATCCGCCGCAGTTCACACCCGTCGGACTCTCATCCCACTGGGGACGACTGATATGCAGGGGCTTGAACAGACGGGTATCGAGGTAGTCGATGAGCTTCTCACCCGTCACCTTCTGCACGATCTCTGCCAGCATATAGGTGCCCATGGAGTTATACATGTAATATTCGCCGGGCTTGTGTAACACCGGCCATGCCAGGAACGCCTTCGCCCAGTCGGACTGTCCACGGCGGTTACACTCCGTGTCGTGACCGCAAGTCATGGTGAGCAAGTCGCGGACGGTCATGGCCTTCAGGTTCTCGCTGGGCTGTGCCGGCAGCTTGTCGGGGAAGAACTTCACCACAGGGTCGGAAAGGTTGAGTTTCCCTTCGCTGATGGCAAGTCCTACGGCCGTTGCAGTGAAGGTCTTACTGACTGAATGCATGGCATGGGGTTTCTCGGCAAACTGTCCGTTGAACCATTTCTCAAACACCACCCTTCCGTGCTTCAGGATCATGATGCTGTGAAGGGAGATGGAATCGGGCTTCACCGGTCGTGTCTTCGTGGCATACTCAAAAGAATCTACTGCCGCCACCACCGAGGGTAATGCGGTTGTTCTTTGCAGGTTTACAATCTCTTGTTGCGTCTTGCAGCCTGTTACCAACAGGGTTGCCAGGGCGATGAATGGGATGATTCTTTTCATGACAAATATAGAATTTTAGATTTTTAGAGGTGAGAGGCAAAGGTTGGAAGCAAGAAGCAAGAGGCAAGATGCAAGAGAATACCACTGAGTAAAGTATTCATGTATCAAACCACTTGTACTTGAAGCATACCACGCTGCAAAGATATAAAAAAATTTTTATAGTTGCCATAATAAACGAATATTCGTTTGGAAATTACAGAAAAAGTTTCTATCTTTGCCCTGAGTAAACGTATAAGTCCTAAACGGAAGTAAGACAATTTAATGAGAACTATATTATCATCTAATTATTAATCAATCTGTATTAAACAAATGAAGAAAATCTATTTAGCTGCATTGCTCTCCATCTCTTTGATGACCGCTAATGCGCAGGAGCCGAACATCCCTATGTTTGGCAATCGGCAGAACATCGATGTGAAATTCAATGAGTACAAGCCTGCTCCAGAGGGTTTCGACCAGGAGCGTGCAGGAATTGCAAAAGGTACGGTGAAACTCATTGAGTACCAGTCGGAATCGGTAGGTACAACCCGTAAGGCCAACGTCTATCTGCCTCCTAAGTATGATGCCAAGAAGAAGTACAGCGTGCTCTACCTGCTGCATGGCATTGGTGGCGACGAGAACGAATGGTATAAGGATGGCGGTGTGCCTAACATCATCATGGACAACCTCTATGCCGACGGGAAGGTGGCCGACATGATTGTGGTGATGCCTAACGGACGCGCACAGAAGGATGACTCGCGTGCCGGTGGTATGGGTTCGTTCAGGGCCTTCGGCGATTTCGACAAAGACCTCATCGGCAGTCTGATTCCTTACATCGAGAAGAACTTCAGCGTATATGCCGACAGGGAGCACCGCGCCATTGCCGGTTTGTCGATGGGTGGCGGACAGTCGCTGAACTTCGGACTGGGTCATATGGATGTGTTCGCCTTTGTGGGCGGATTCTCTTCAGCTCCCAATACACAGCGTGCCGCACAGCTTATTCCTGACGTGGAGAAGGTGAAGAAGGAGAACAAACTGCTGTGGATGGTTTGCGGCGGTGCCGACGGTTTGATGAACAACAGTGCACAGCTGAAGGCGTTCTGCGACGAGAACGGTATTCCTTGCACCCTCATCAACTATCCTAACGAGGGTCATAACTTCGTGGTTTGGAAATACGGTCTGTACAACTTCGCCCAGCTGATTTTCAAATAATCAAACCCTTAGATAATCATAAAAAGGAACGAACCATCAATTTGCATTGATGGTTCGTTTTTTAATGCGTATTGATGGTTCGTTTTTTAAATAGCTGGAAGCTGTAGGTCCTGACATCAGAAACGATGGTATCTTCGATGCAGATGCCTTCGAGCACCAGCAACAGCGAGTCGTTGCGGTAAGTGAGCAGCTTCGCTGGTTGATCGAGGAGCGACTTGTCGCTACGGACAACTTTCCTGATGGGATAATCGAGCACCACATCATCGTTATGGGAAATGACCACCCGCTGGTCCCAATAGCTACACTGATAATCGTCGGCCATGAGCAGGATATCATACTCGCCCAGATCAACAGGTTCCTTCCTGATATACCAATTGTCGGTTGCTACTGTCTTCTGATTTTTTACGTAGTAGAACTGAAAATCTGAGTACGGCCATTTGCCATATTGCGCCTCGAACGCCTTGGTGCCTACCCCACTGCGCACATATTCGATGACGCTGGAGGCATCACTATAACGCTCGCTCAGCAGACTGTCGCGCCTGATCTTCTCCAAGTTGAGCTTGTCGTAGAACTTACCCGTCTGGGCATCGACAAGATTGAGTTCGCTGATGAGCTGTGTGAGACGCTGCTGCTGACAGCGCAGACCGACACTCTTGGCGGAGATGCCTGGGATATAGGTGAAGAGGATGATGGCCGCTGCGCAGATGAGCGCCATGAGCTGGTACTTACGTGTGCGCTTACTGATGAGCATGAACACAAAGAGGGTCATCAACACACCAGCCACCATGAGGTAGAAACGACTCTCGGTGAAGCTGTACAGACGGATGCGGTAGAGGGAGCCTATCCAGTACATGATGAGCGGAGGAATGGCTATGAGCGTGAAATGACGGTAGAACCAGTCGTAGTACCGCTGACTGAGTACGGATTGTGCCACACGACCCACCAAAGCCACAGTGATGAATGCCATGACCAGCCATGCCACACCACCCTTGGGCAGATCCCACGCAAAGGCGATCTTGATGAAATAGGTATAGAGGATGACGGTGTAGATGATGATGGCCGGCGAGAGGATGAAGTTCAGGATGAGACGGAGTATCTTGAAAGGCTCCTCCACCTTGTCTTCATCCTGACGGATAAGGGTGCAGCACACCTGCGGCGTCACCACAAAGGCGATGAACTGGAAGATATGCTGGAAGAGGCGCGGGGGCTCTTTGATACCGAAGATATAGAGGAAGGAGGCCGTGATGGCCAATACGGCCAGATAGAGCACACCGGCAATGACTAATCCGAAGAACAGCTGCGTGGCCACATGGAGGGCATGAGCCGCAAAAGAGCGGTTGTCCATGCGCTTATGTCCCACGATGAGCAGGATGGCTGCCAACGCATAGGTGAATCCGAAAGCGAACGTCCACAGGAACGGTTTCAGATTGAGCATCATCAGGGGCAGGAAAAGGAAGAACGAGGCGTAGTAGGCCCATCGGTTGACACGATGGAGCCAGAAGGTGAGGATGATGAGCGGAACGAACAGGAACAGGATATCGCCGTTGATGGCACTTTCGATCTGTTTGGTTATGGGATTATACGCCGAGGTGCTGCTATCCCATACCGCGATGATGAAAAACACAATGCCCAACGCCAGTTCCACCGGGAAGCGGCGCGGACTGCTCAACAGGTTCTGCAACAGTTTCTTCATCATTGCTGGTACTTCGTGAAATGGTACTTCTCCCTGAGTTCAGTCTTCTTCTCGTCGTCAAGACTGGTGAAATAACCTTTCCATCCAGGACAGAAATTGATGTGCCAACGCCAGAAACGACCCATCAGCGAATGAGGGTTCTTGTCGTAGTGCGCTCTCAGTTTGCAATTCTCACAAGGTTGTTTTGCCATAATTGTATCGTTTAATTGTTAATAATCGGCGGGGTGCCAAAAGAACAGACCTGCAGATGCAGCGAGGACAGTAAGCATACAGATGGTTTCCTCGTTGGGATGATAGACGGTCATATACGTGTCGTCGCTGCTGATGGTGATGAGTGTGTCAGCCGATGGGAGGAGGATATAGAGCATGGTCTTGCTCGACAGGCACTGAGTAACCATCGTCTCAATGTCTGCAGGAGCAGGATTCGTAGTCCATTCATCCCCATCGGCGCTGAAAGCCATCTCCTCGTAACAGTTCAGCTTCAGTAGGATATCAGTGAACTTGCTGTAAACAGCGTCGATGCGAGGATGCGAACGGTAGTATTCCTCGATGCTGAAATACTGACCGCCACTATTTGCCGGCACTTGCTTGGGCAGGATGTCTATCACCCAATAGGGTTGTTCCAGATACTGTTCTGTTGTCACAATCGTTCTATTTGATTTGTACTATTTGGATTGCAAATATAGTGAAATCGGCAAAATATAGCAACAATAATATGCTAAATTTCAAAAAAAGCCGTATCTTTGCTCAGTAAAAGTGTGCACATGAAGAGGATTCTATTGATAGCCATAGTCGCCATCATGTCAACAATGAACACATGGGCACAGCGCATAGGCTGTGTGCATGGCACGATGGAAACGCGGGCAGGCGATGTATATATATTGCCCGATCCGTTTGATTTCAATCCACAGAAGACCTACCGTCAGCCGGTGGTTCTCGTATCGTTCAGCGATGCGGATTTCTCCATGGCCGACCCTGCAGCCTACTACAACCGTATCTTCAACGAAGAGGGTTATAACGAGGGTGTGGGAAAGGGATGCGTGGCCGACTATTTCCGCGAGCAGTCGGGTGGCCGCTGCAACCTGCAGTTCGACATTTACGGACCGGTAAAGGTAAGTGGTAAGGCAGGCGGACGTAAATCGACGGATTACGGCTATCGTGATGTCAAGGAGGCTTTCAAGATAATTTGTGAGACAGAACAGACCGACTTCTCCATTTACGACTGGGATGGGGATAACGAGGTTGACCAGGTGATATTTGTGCTTGCCAGCTATACGGGTAATGTAGTGTCGGGCTATATCTGGCCTAACACAGGAAGAGGATCTAGTATTGAGCTGCCGGGGGGAATCAAGACAAGCAACACTTCCATCAGCAGTGAACTGTGGGAAGACAATTCCCTGTGCGGCATCGGTACCATTATTCATGAGTTCTGCCACGCACTGGGATTGCCCGACATCTATCCAATGTCTCCCGCAACTTCTTTCTCTACAGTGGATGAGTGGGACCTCATGGACGGCGGTAACTATACAAACAAAGGATGGTGCCCGCCGAACCTCTCGGCCATGGAGAAGATGTACCTGGGATGGGCTACTCCTGTGGAGCTGACTGAGCCTACGACCATCAAAGACATGAAACCGTTGAGCGATGGCGGCGAGACGTATATCATCCGCAGTTCGGGAAACAGCGACGAGTTCTATCTGTTGGAGAACCGCAGGCAGAAAGGATGGGATTATGGCTGTCCAGGCAATGGACTTCTTATCTTCCATGTGGATTACGAAAAGAAGTATTGGGCAAACAACGATGTGAACTCCTCAGACAGGCACTACCATTACGACCTGTTCCATGCTGACGGGAAGAACTATCAAGACTGGGATCCTAATAACGATGGTCAGTCAACAAGCAAGTGGACCATGGAGAACTGGATGCGAAGCATCTACCTGAGTACATCAGCCTACCCCTACTACAATATCGAAACGGGAATAACCAATGCCCGTCTTACTGACGATTCGGATCCTGCCGCTACGCTCTTCACCGCCAATGCCGAAGGAAAGGAACTGATGGGCAAGGCCATCACGAATATCGAGATTGATGACAACGGGAACGTGTCGTTCGATTTCATGAAGAATGATGAAACAGGAGTGATGGAAACAGGTGGAGATGATGCGAACATTGTGGGATGGTACGACCTTGACGGCAGACTCCTGTCTGCCCCGCCCCACCATCCTGGTATCTACATCGTGAGATACAGTAACGGAACCAAGAAGAAATGGTTTATGCCAATAAAATAATAAATGACAATGAAAGAGATTAATTACAAGGACTTGAAGTTCAATCCGTTCAACCTTATTGGTGGTGAATGGATGCTGATAACGGCTGGTGACGAACAAAGCTGTAACACCATGACGGCCTCGTGGGGACATCTGGGATGTCTGTGGGGAAACAACGACCCATCGGCGGTAGTATATATTCGCGAATCGCGCTATACAAAGGAGTTCGTAGATAAACAGTCGTATTTCACCCTCTGTGTGATGGACAAGTCGTTCAAGAAGCAGATGGCTTATCTGGGAAGCACGTCAGGACGCGATGAGAATAAGATTGCCAAGGCAGGGCTTACTCCTGTCTATGCTGACAATTCGGTCTATTTTGAGCAGGCAAAGTTAGTGCTCGTATGCAAGAAGGTGTATGCAGCAGAGATACAGCAGAGCGGCATCATCTATCAGGAAACCATCGACAAGTGCTACCCGCAAGGCGACTACCACACGATGTATGTAGGCAAGATCGAGAAGGTGCTGGTGCGCGATAATGAGTATTTGAAATAGTCGAACAAAAGGAGACTTTAACATTATTTATGGGGTGGACTCTTGGGTCCACCCTTTTTTTGTTGTACCTTTGCAGCCTTAAAAAACAATATACCACGTATTTACTAAAAAAATTACGTTCAAAGCTATTTATTTAAATTATTTTTCTTATATTTGTACCCGTATATTAATATACGTACAATCAACATAAGTAACAACCGTAAAAAACAATTAACATGAAAAGGCTTTTTACTGCTGCTATGCTGCTGGCCATGACCACGATCACGGCCAACGCGCAACTTATCATAAACGAACTGATGCAGTCGAATGTCGAGTGCATCTTTGACAACGATACCAAAGAGTTTCCTGACTCGTGGGTGGAATTATATAATCCCACAGATGCCCCCATCAGCCTTGGGGAGTACAAAATTGGTACCAAGAAAGATAAGGAAAAAAAGGCCTGGCAACTGCCCAGTCAAGATGTTCCTGCTCGTGGCCATGTCATCATCTACTGCGACAAGGAAGGGATAACGGGAAGCCTTCACACCGACTTCCGTCTGGAGTCAGGCAAAGGTTGTGTGGTATATCTCTTCAAGAACAAGGTGATTGTTGATAGTCTTCCTTATATTGATGGCAAACCTATGGTTAAGATGCCAGCCCCCGATGTGGCGTTCGGTCGTAAGACCGATGGTGCTAACGAGTGGGGATATCAGCTCACACCGACACCAGGTAATGCCAATACTGGGCAGATTTGCAATGCTAAGAAAATCTTAGGTGCTCCTGAATTTAGTGTACCAGGTCAAGTTATTTCTGGTAATGCTACTATCAACCTCGAGCTGAGTTTGCCGGAAAAGGCTCCCGCAGGTACTATTATCCGCTACACCATGGACGGTTCAGAACCTAAGCCTACGGACACGAGTGACACGAGTATAGAGTATGACGGCCCCATCAGCATCGAAAGAACTACGGTAATTCGTGCCAAACTGTTCTGCGAGGGCTGGCTCTCACCGATGAGCACAGCCCAGTCGTATATCTTCCATCCAAGGACCATGACGATTCCAATCATCTCCATCCTGACAAAAAGAAATTATTTCTTCGACGATGCAACGATTGGCTTATATCCCAACAACACCGGCAAGTATGACAAGGTGGACTGGCGTCGTCCCATCAATATTGAAATGTTCAAAGCCCCTGAAGATTCGAGCGTTATCAACCAGCTTGGTGAGACCCGTATCCAGGGCGGTAAGTCTCGTGAGAATGACCTCAAGTCTATGGCCATCTATGCCAACAAGCGTTTTGACCCTGACAAAAAGCGTTTCGAATATGAGTTCTTCCCCGACCAGAAACCGGGCATCGACCAGTTCAAGTCGTTCTCACTACGCAATGGCGGTAACGACTTCACCGACTTGTATTTCCGCGACCTCATCGTTCAGCGTACGATGGGAGAGAATACCGATCTAGACTGGCAGGCCGGCCATACGGCTGTGCTATACATCAACGGTGAGTACATGGGTATGCTAAACATCCGCGAGCGCTCCAACGAAGACAACATCTATAGCAACTACAACGGTCTTGAGGATATAGATGAGATTGAGATTTCCCATGAAGATGTGACTGGTGTAGATGAGTTTATCGAGGAACTGAAGGAAGGCGACATGGAAAACTACAATGCCTTCAAGGAGTTCTACAGCGAGAAAAGTCACACCTTGACAGAATATGAAAACTGGATGGACGTCAGCGAGTATCTGAACTTCGCGATTATGAACCTCTTTTATGGCAATAACGACTGGCCTGGTAACAATACTGTATTCTGGCGTCCCCGTACGGATACTGGTCGTTGGCGCGTCATCGTTAAGGATGTCGACTTCGGACTTGGACTCTATGGCAAGTCGAATAACTACAACATGATCGACTTGCTCTATAATCCCAACAATCATCCAAATGACAAATGGGCCTTTACCGAACCAGCCACCCGTCTGCTGAAAAATATGCTGGAAGATCCAGGCATCTTGAACTTGTTCATCGACAAGTGCTGCGTCTTTATGGGCGACTTTATGAACGGCACTGGTACTGGTGAAATTATCGACAAGATCCAGACTGAAGCTATGGAGGAATTTGTGGCCCATCGTGACAAGTACAATCCCGGCAGTACTGATTGGTGGGGCAACTGGGTTCCAGCCGATAACAGAACCGATATTACGAACAAGTTCACCGCTGCCAAGACTTGGGCACAAGGCCGTCCTGATAACTTCATCACTCACATGAAAAACAAATGGAATCTCGGAACAGCTATTCCCGTCACCATCAACAAGAACATGGACGACGCCGAAGTGCCCGACAATGTGCTCGTCAACAACATCAAACTCACCAAGGGCGTGTTTGACGGAAAGTTCTTTAAAAACCGTAATATTACCCTCGAAGGCAAGCCCACCGACGGTAGCAACATCTATGTGGAAAAGTGGGAAATTAAGAAAACGCCCAACAATGGCAATGTTCAGACGTCATATTCTACCGATGCCACCTACACCTTCAAATTGGATAACACATACAAGAGCCTCAGCATCAACGCCATCGTGAAACCTCAGGTTTGCATTGGTCAACGTGAAGCCGTTTCATACAGCAGCACCATGCCACTCGACTTCAGTCAAACCGACGTTAAAGCTTTCATCGTGATCGAGAGCGGCAACAAGTTCATCAAGAGGCAGGTAAACAAGGTTCCTGCAAATACTGGTCTTATCGTTGAAGGACTTCAAGAGACATACAAGATACCTGTTGCCGCCGCAAATACTGCATTCGACGACGTTACTGGCAACATGCTTGTATCAACCGCTTATGGACCGTTTACCGTACCTGATGATGAAAATGTTTACTACGGTCTGTTCTATTCGATTCCTCAGGAAAGGGTTGGCTTTAAGTTGAAGGAGCCAGGCTACACCTTCCCCAAGGGTAAGAGTTATCTGTTCCTGTCACAAGATCATCAGGCCAAGGAATTCGCCGAACTCTTCTACGACGGAATCATCGATGGCATCGCTACAGGTATCCAAGGTGTTAACAACAAATGGACAGATGGTCAGATTTACAACCTGAACGGTCAGCGTGTTGACAAGAACTACAACGGTGTAATCATCGTGAACGGTAAGAAGGTGATTAACAATCGGAAGTAAAACCAATAAGAATGTATAAAAAGATGGGAGAAAAGATATATGTTGCGCCTCGCCTGGAGGTATTGCTCTACAATGTGGAAAACGATTTGGTGGCTAACACCATTCCCATAGTCGATGGCCCCGGAGAGGATTTGGGCAAGGAGAACTTCATTGTCTTTTCCGATCTCCCTGACGATGAATACACATGGGGGGACCTATGGGCGGAAAATGAAAATGAAGAAGAATAACCTTCCAAAGTAGGACAACATCTACACAATGACAACGCTTCCACGCTGATGCTAGGCATCAAGCGTGGAAGCGTTATTTTTGGCCGCGAGAGAGGAATTGGCTACGCCGATCCCTTTGCTCCCGCAGGGGTCCTTGCAAAACATTTAGACTGGCCCCACGAGAGGAATTGGCTGCGCCGATCCCTGCGCTCCCGCGGGGCCGCGGTAAATACTAAGGCTGGCACTGCGTGCCATAGTCTTTTCTTTTGTTTTGCCTTCTGAACAAGTTCAAGGCAATACAAAAAAAAGACTGGTTGAATCATCAACCAGCCTTAGTGTTAGCGGAGAGAGAGGGATTCGAACCCCCGGTGCCTCTCAGCACGACGGTTTTCAAGACCGTTGTAATCGACCACTCTACCATCTCTCCTTCAGTCAGTGACTGGCTCTTGGTCGGAAAAGCGGTGCAAAGGTACAACCATTTTTTGAAATCTCCAAATGTTTGTGCAGTTTTTTATCATCCTATACTTTACTAAGAAAAGAAAAAGCGGTTTTCTTTTTGCATTTCACTCGCTTATTCTTACCTTTGCAAAGGAAAAAATGAAGTGATATGAAATATGCGATTATAGGTACAGGAGCCATTGGTGGTTATTATGGCGGAAAACTGGCGAAAGCGGGAAATGAGGTTTACTTCCTGCTGCACACCGATTATGAATATGTAAAAGAGAATGGATTACAGGTGGATTCTTGCGACGGCAGTTTCCATCTGGATCAAGTGAACGCCTATCAGACAACGGCGGATATTCCTCCTTGCGATGTGATTCTGGTGTGTTTGAAATCTACTAATGAACACCTGTTGCGCAACCTGCTGCCACCGATGATTCATGAGAATACCGTGGTGGTGCTGATTCAGAACGGTATCGGGTTAGAGGCTGATCTGCAGACGCTCTTCCCCACCCTGCAGATTGTGGCAGGACTGGCTTTCATCTGCTCTGGAAAGGTAGGACCCGGTCATATAGACCATCAGTGCTACGGTAGCATCAACTTAGGAAACTACTCCGTGAAGGACAAGGAGCTGTTTGCAAAGCTGCTGACGGATTTCCGTAACGCAGAGATTGAGGCCAACGAGGTGGAATATGAGGAAGCCCGCTGGAAGAAGGCGGTGTGGAACATGCCATTCAATGGAATGACCGTTGCCCTTGACACCACCACCAACAAACTGCTTGACAACCCCGCCACCGAACAGCTGATACGCGACCAGATGATGGAGGTAGTGGCAGCATCAAGAGCCTTGGGGGTGGAGCATGTGGATGAAGCCTTCGTAGAGAAAATGATTGCCATGACAAAGGCCATGACACCCTATAAACCCAGTATGAAACTCGATGCCGACTTCCATCGTCCGATGGAAATCGACTACCTTTATACCCGTCCTATCCAAGAAGCCAAAAAAGCAGGATGCCCCATGCCGAAGCTCGAGATGTTGGAACAGGAATTGAGGTTTATACAGGGGAAGTATTTATAACAAGCTTAACTTTCTCTTCGTTAGCTTTACCCTGTTTAGAGGCAAGAAGCAAGAGGCAAGAAGCAAGAGATATGTAATAAGTCCCAGTGACTATAACCAATGCCTATCTAATAGTGCTATTCTCTTGCTTCTTGCTTCTTGCTTCTTGCTTCCTAAAATAGAGCTACCGACACCTCTATATCTAGTTAATCAAGAATATCTTTGTCTGACCGTTGTAGGTGGCCTTGATGGTGGCACGACCTTCAACGATAGGACTGATGTCGAACTTCACTCCAGGCACATCGGATGTGGCGGTAAGCTTACTGTTATTCTTCAGCGGTCCATACACCTGATAGCGGTTCTGCTCAGCATAGCCGTTCTGGGCGTTGAAACGTACTGGTGTTGAAGGAATACTCAACGCCTTACCGTCGGCAGTGATAGTAACCTGCGGTACCTTGGGGTTTGTCTCTGGAACAAACTTAGAGAAGCTGATGCCGTGGAGGTCGAACAATCCCTGAGGACGCTGCGGACCTTGCGGACGACGGCCACCAAACTGCGGACGACCTTGCTGGGGCTGCTGAACATCGGGACCTTCAACAACGAGATAGATTGCGTGCTTACCCTTCAGTCCTTCAACATCAGGAACAGTAATACTGTAGTATCCTTCTTGCTGAGCTGGATTTCCCGTCACATCAAGTGTACCAATCTTCTTTCCCTTCCATGGATCATCGAGAAGAATGTGAATCTTGAAGTTATCCTTGACAGTGGGTGTCAGATTCAGGTTCAGAACTGGCTTATCACCCTTCTTAATACCCTCGAAAGCCTTCACACCCTTGGTGTCCTTAGCCAATCCACCGAAACCGAAGTACTTGAAGCCGATGATACCACCGTTCTGAATACCGGCGAGATCCATCGAGTTGTTCCATACATCGTGATTGTCCTGCATCCAGTCGTTTGAGCCTGGACCATATACAAAGCATGCGTAGCCGGCACTATAGTAGTTATAGGGAGGCAGACCGAAGATCTGGAAGCCCTCACTGGTAACCTCTGCACCTGTATATTCATTACCATCGGAAGCCTTAGCTGTCCATTCGTTGTTCTTTACGAAAGGATCATAGCCGGTGATGCGAACTTTACCGCCCTCGGCCACTGGTTTCTTGTCCCATGTGATCTTCACAGGAGCCACCATGGTTTGACGCGCATTACCGAAGCCACGCGGCGGACGGTGATAGAAGACATACCACTGACCGTTGATCTCCTGCAGGGAACCATGGGTGTTATGGGCGAAATTGGTGGTGATGAGCTTCGAGCCATCCTCGTTCGGAACCACACCACGCGAATCGACCAGCACGCCACCTGAACGCCAAGGTCCTAAGGGAGAGTCACCATAGGCATAGCGAAGGGCTGAGTTGGTATTGCCTAAGCCATATTCCTTTCCGCTGTAGCCAGAGAACACCATGACATATTTGTTACCCACCTGACGGATGGAAGAAGCCTCAAAGAAATTGAAGTCGAGCGGATCTTGTCCTTCATACAATGCCTTGTATTCGCTACCCGCCTTGTCGAGCAACCTTCCGTCGGCACTGCTGGCAGGGATGAACGGGTCGATAGCCTCTGTTCCCTCACGCTGTGAATACATGGTCTTCTGGTCGAGCTCAACAGCAGTAGAGTGCTGGAAGCCATAGAACACATAGGCGCGGAAACCGATGTCGTAGTCCTTATCCTTCTTATCGGTGATGTTCTCGATGAACACCGACGGGTCGAAGTCGATTAACGAACCGGGAACACACTGACGACCATCCTCGGTGAGGTTAATCGGTGTAAAGGGACCGTTGGGGCGGTCGCCCTTGCAAACCATCGGAGTGCGGCGCCATCCGCGGGAATGCGGATAGAGATAGTAAGTTTTTTTACCGGTCTTCTTATCCTTCACCTCCACCAGATCAGGAGCATACATCGTGTCCCACTGTCCATCTATATAATAGGTAAAGATAGGACCCTCGTCGCGCCACTTACTCAAGTCTTCTACAGGAGCCGACCACATTCGGATGTCAGGACCGCAGTAGGCAGAGTAGTTCACATCGTGCGAACCGATGATATAGGCACGTAACTTTCCGGGGTTGTCCGGATCTTCAAAAACACGGGGTTCGCCATCAGGCACATGCTCCCACAAAGGGAGGTAAGGATTCTGTGCGCTGAGTGTCATCACAGTCAGCAGCAACAGGAACAACATAGATTTTCTTTTCATTTTGTAAGTAAGTTTTGGATTTTTGTGCAAAGGTAATCAATTCAGCGGAAATCTTTTTTTCATATTGTTTCTATTTCTTTTGTTATTGTTACGAACGACGGTATAATCATTCATTCCAAGGGGTCTGCACAATAAAATCGTGGAAAGGTGCGTTATTGTCTATGATGATACGACGAATTGGCTTCATCTTGATGTGTCTGCTCCTGACAACGCTCGGTGTGCAGGCACAGAGTTTTACGCTGCAAGGTAAGGTGACCGACCAGGACAACAACCCTGTAGAGCTGGCCACCGTGTCGGTATGGAAACAGGGAAAGGTGGCCATGACGAACCTGAAGGGAGAATTCAGTATGACGCTGCAGAGTGCTGACAGCGTGGAGGTTAAGTTCTCCATGATTGGTTACAAGACCAAGACGCGTGTGTTGCGCCGACCGCAAGGAAAGCAAACGCTGCAGATCCAGCTGTTCGACGAGAGTAAGGAGCTGGGAGAAGTAGTAGTGACGGAAAGAATCAGGCAGACCGGCAGTACCCAGCAGTTGGACAAGAAGGATATCCAGAACGCCCCGTCGGCCACAGGAAATGCCGTGGAAGAGATGATTCAGGGACAAGCAGGTGTAAGTACGCACAGCGAATTGTCGAGTCAGTATAATGTTCGCGGAGGTTCGTTCGATGAAAACTCTGTATATATCAATAATGTAGAGGTGTACCGCCCCTTCTTGGTACGCAGCGGTCAGCAGGAAGGCCTGTCGGTCATCAACCCCGACATGGTAGAGAAGATCGGGTTCTCCACAGGCGGTTTCGAGGCAAAATACGGTGATAAGATGTCATCGGCCCTCGACATCCAATACAAGCGACCTAAGAAATTCGAAGCTACCGCATCCGCCAGTCTGCTGGGCGCCAGTGCCTTCGTGGGCTTCGCCAACAAGAAACTGACATGGAGCAACGGACTGCGTTACAAAACCACCCGTTACCTGTTGGGAACAATGGAGACGAAGGGTGAATACCAGCCGAACTTCCTGGACTACCAGACCTACCTCACCTACCAGCCCAACCAGCGGTGGAGCATTGAGCTGATTGGTGATATCGCTGATAACCATTATCAGTTCGACCCGGAAGATCGTGAGACGAAGTTCGGTACCATGGAGAACGTGAAATCGTTCCGCGTCTATTTCGACGGATGGGAGAAGGACCTCTTCCGCACGTATTTCGGTACGCTGAATATCACCCGTCATATCACCAACGACACCCATCTGTCGCTGATCTACTCCACGTTCTACACCGATGAGCAGGAACGTTATGATATTCAGGGGCAGTACTGGCTTACTCAGACTGAGACGAGTGAGAACCTGGGCGTGGGTACCTATATGGAGCATGCGCGTAACTACCTGAAAGCCAACGTGCAGAGTTTCAAACTGATGCTGAAGCAAAAGGTGAAGAAACACGACCTGCAGACAGGTATTACCTATAAGATTGAACGGGTGAAGGAGTCGTTAAGGGAATATGAGATGCGCGACTCCAGCGGCTATAGCATCCCCCATACGGGTAAGGACCTGAACATGATCTACACCCTTGATGCAAGGAACGAGCTTCGTGCCAACCGACTGGAGGTATATGCGCAGGATACCTACCGCTTTACCAGTCCTGGCGAGCATACCCTGTTTACTCTTAACTACGGCGTGCGTTTCTCGCATTGGAACTTCAACAGGGAGAGCTTAGTGAGTCCGCGCCTTTCTTTGGGCATCATCCCCGCCTTCAACCACGATGTCACCCTGCGCTTTGCCACCGGACTCTATTACCAGGCGCCGTTCTTCAAGGAGCTGCGTGATACATCGACTGTTAACGGTATTACCTACGCCACTTTGAACGAACGCGTGAAGAGTCAGCGGTCTATCCACTTCATTGCCGCCTACGAACAGCGGTTCAAGATGCTCGACCGCCCCTTCCAGTTCACGGCAGAAGCCTATTACAAGCTGCTCAACAACCTCGTGCCCTACACCGTGAACAATGTGAAGATTGTCTATGATGCCAGTCAGCAATGCGGCGGTCATGCCATGGGTCTCGACCTGAAGCTCTATGGTGAGTTCGTGCCGGGCAGCGACTCATGGCTTACCTTCTCGCTGATGGACACGAAGATGAAGATCAACGGTAAGCAGATTCCGTTGCCCACCGACCAGCGATGGGCCATGAACCTGTTCTTCACTGATTACTTCCCCGGTACCGACCGCTGGAAGATGTCGCTGAAGCTGGCCTTTGCCGACGGTCTGCCGTTCAGCACACCGCACAAAGGACTCGACAAGATGCCTTACCGCGCACCTGCCTACAAACGTGCCGACATCGGTATGAGCTACCGCCTGATTGGTCAATCCAATATCGAGTCGCCCTACCCCATCACTACACCTAACACACCTGCCAGCAAATGGGTGAAGAACGTGTGGCTGGGCATCGACTGCCTGAACCTCTTCGGCATCAACAACGTGAACTCGTACTATTGGATTACCGATGTGACCAGTCAGCAATACGCCGTACCCAACTATCTCACTGGTCGTCAGGTCAATGTGCGCGTTCTCGTAGAGTTTTAGCACTATATTTTTGGAATAATTAAGCATCCATATTTGGCGCATTGGAAAATAATACGTACCTTTGCATCAACTATTTTATTCACGCTAATTATTTCATTCATCATGAAGATTTCACACATCGAACATTTAGGAATTGCAGTCCAGAGCATTGAAGAGGCTCTGCCGTACTTCAAGGAAGTACTGGGACTGGAGTGTTATGCTATTGAAACGGTGGAAGACCAGAAAGTGAAGACCGCCTTCTTGAAGTGCGGTGAGGTAAAACTTGAGCTCCTGGAGCCGACATCTCCTGAGAGCACTATCCAGAAATGGCTCGACAAAGGTAACAAGGGAGTACATCATGTGGCTTTCTGCATCGAGGACGGTGTGGCTAATGCCTTGGCAGAAGTTTCAGAGAAGGGCGTACGCCTGATCGACCAAGCTCCTCGTAAGGGTGCCGAGAACCTGAACATCGCTTTCCTGCACCCGAAATCTACTTGCGGAATCCTGACCGAACTCTGTGAGCACTAATTTTCACAAATAGTCTATTTAGGCAATTTGTACAATTCATAAAACAATGAGCAAACAATTAGAAAAGATCAAGAATCTTATCGCCAAGCGTGAGCAGGCTCGCCTTGGCGGTGGCGAGAAAGCCATTGAGAAACAGCATGCACGTGGTAAATACACTGCCCGTGAGCGTATTGACATGCTGCTCGACGAAGGTAGTTTTGAGGAAGTTGACATGTTCAAGCTTCACCGCTGCACCAACTTCGGTATGGAGAAGAAACAGTTCCTGGGCGACGGTGTCGTTGCCGGTAGCGGAACAATTGATGGTCGGTTGGTATATGTCTTCGCACAGGATTTCACCGTAAACGGTGGTTCTCTGTCTGAGACCATGGCAGAGAAGATCTGCAAGGTGATGGACCTCGGTATGAAGATGGGTGCTCCCGTGATCGGTATCAACGACTCTGGTGGTGCACGTATCCAGGAAGGTATCAACGCCTTAGGTGGCTACGCTGAGATCTTCGAGCGTAATATCCTGGCATCAGGTGTAATCCCGCAGATCAGCGGTATCTTCGGTCCTTGTGCAGGTGGTGCTGTATATTCTCCTGCCCTCACCGACTTCACCTTGATGATGGAGAACACATCATATATGTTCCTGACTGGTCCGAAGGTGGTGAAGTCAGTAACTGGCGAGGATGTGGATCAGGAGCACCTGGGTGGTGCCAGCGTACACTCTACTAAGAGTGGTGTGACACATTTCACCGCATCTACTGAGGAAGAGGCTATCGAGATGATCAAGACACTCTTGAGCTATATCCCCAGCAACAATATGGAGCAGGCTCCGCTGAAGGAGTGCACAGACCCCATCAACCGTATGGAAGACAGTCTGAACGAGATTCTGCCCGACGATCCGAACCAGGCATACGACATGTACAAGGTGATTGGTGCCGTGGTGGACAACGGAGAGTTCTTCGAGGTTCAGCCTAAGTTCGCCAAGAACATCATCGTAGGTTTCGCCCGCTTCAACGGTCAGAGCGTAGGTATCGTGGCTAACCAGCCTTCTTGCTATGCTGGTGTGCTCGACGTGAACGCCAGTCGTAAGGGTGCCCGCTTCGTACGTTTCTGCGATGCCTTCAATATCCCCATCGTATCGCTTGTTGACGTTCCTGGATTCCTTCCCGGAACTGGTCAGGAGTACAACGCCGTCATCCTGCACGGAGCTCAGCTGCTCTATGCTTACGGTGAGGCCACAGTACCTAAGGTAACCGTTACCTTGCGTAAGAGCTATGGTGGTAGCCATATCGTGATGGGCTGTAAGCAGCTTCGCACCGATGTCAACTACGCTTGGCCGAACGCAGAGATCGCCGTGATGGGTGCCTCTGGTGCCGTTGCAGTGCTCTATGCTAAGGAAGCCAAGGCCAAGAAGGAAGCTGGAGAGGACGTACGCGCATTCATTGCCGAGAAGGAAGAGGAGTATTCAGATCTCTTCGCTAATCCGTATCAGGCAGCCAAGTATGGCTACATCGACGACGTGATTGAGCCGCGCAACACCCGCTTCCGCATCTGTCGTGCACTGGCACAGCTGGCCACCAAGCGCCAGGGTCTGCCGGCTAAGAAGCACGGTAACATTCCGATGTAACAGGTGAAATAAAACAAATCATTATGGGAAAAGTCAATAACGAAGTGTATGCCGCTATCGCTCTTGCCATGCATGAGTTCCAAGGCAACAACGTGCACGATAAGGAAACAGGCATCATCACCATCAAGGAGCACCACACAGATTGGGCTTCACGCATGCTGACCATGACCCAACATCCTTAAAACAAACAAGCATTATGAAAGAATACAAGTATATTATTAATGGGACGGAGTATCAAGTCACCATCGGTGACATTGTCGAGAACATCGCCAACGTAACTGTCAATGGTGAGGATTACAAGGTAGAGATGGAGAAAGAGCCGGAACCTGAGAAGAAGAAGGTTGTCGTCAAGACTGGCGGCGCTGCTGCCCAGGCTGCTCCTGCCGCCGCTGCAGCCCCTGCTGCTACCAGCGGATCTGTCAACACCTCCAATGCCCTGAAGGCACCACTGCCGGGCGTCATCATCGATGTAAAGGTAGCCGTTGGCGACACCGTTGCCGCTGGCGATACCGTTGTCGTTCTCGAAGCCATGAAGATGGCCAACAACCTCGATGCCGAGAAGGGCGGAAAGGTAACAGCCGTTCTGGTGAAAGTAGGCGACAGTGTCATGGAAGACACCCCACTTGTTGTCATCGAATAACCTTTCATAAGGAACCATTATTCAAAGGCACGAGGTCTACACCCCGTGCCTTTTTATTTAATAATAATTTTGCGCTTTTGTATCCGAAAATGTGATTATTTGCTTATATTTGCAACCGAATCTATTAAAACGAAGATCATGAAGAAGCTATTAACTATCCTGATGCTTATGCTGGCGCTGACCGCACAGGCACAGCACAAGCAGATATCCTTCGTAGAGGAGACGAAGAACTGGTATTATGTCTATGATGAGGCGGGAAAGAAAATTGGCGGACTGTCGCGTGGCAGCATAGGAGAACTCAAGGGATGGGGAGGAGATTTCCTGGTGGCGAAGTTCTATTCGTTTTACCGTATCTATGATGCGAAAGGCAAAGTGCTGAAAGTTATGAACGTGTCAGACGTTGGTGAAATTGTCGGCGTCTCAGGGCAGACCATCACCAGTAAAAAGGGCAGTTGGATATACACTTGGAGCAAGGAAGGGAAGAAAATCAGTGTGAGGTCAAGGAACTAAAACAGTAGTATTTTCGAGGGGCTGAATCGGGCGGTTGGACGTTAAAGAAACAAAAAGTCACGGATATATCATTTTTTTTTCGTATCTTTGCACATCAAAAATGAAATCATCATGAAGGCAAAGAAGGTATTATTCATCAACCAGGAGATAACCCCGTATGTTCCCGACAGTGAATTGTCACTGCTCGGACGAAACCTCCCTCAGGCCATTCAGGAGAAAGGCTATGAGATCCGCACGTTCATGCCCAAATGGGGAAACATCAATGAACGACGCGGTCAGTTGCATGAAGTAATCCGTCTTTCGCGCATGATGCTGATCATCGATGAGACCGACCATCCGCTGATCATCAAGGTAGCCTCGATTCCGCAGACGCGCATTCAGGTGTACTTCATCGACAACGATGACTATTTCACCAAGCGACAGATGGAGGCTGATGAGAACGGTGAGGAGTATAGCGACAATGGTGAGCGTGCCATCTTCTTCGCCCGCGGCGTACTGGAGACGGTGAAGAAGTTGCGCTGGGTGCCTGATATCATCCACTGTCAGGGTTGGATGAGCGCCGTGATTCCACTGTATATCAAGACAGCATATCACGAGGAGCCGTCGTTTGCTAATACGAAGGTCATCACCTCGCTCTGCAGTAAGGAACTGAAGAACGATCTGGGTGAGCGCTTCAAGGACTGCATCGTATTCAAGGATGCCAAGCGGGAGCTGCTCGATGCCTATAAGGATCCGTTCGACTTTGCTGAGCTGAGTAAGTTGGCCATTGACTATTCGGATGGTGTGGTGGAAGCTGGCGACAAAGTGAACCCAGAACTTGTGCAGTATGCCATCGACAAAGGAAAGCCTGTGATGCGCTATCCAGGCGAAGAGAATATCAGTGAGCCGTACGACCTGTTCTACGATGAGGTGTATGGTGACGAGATTGAAGGATAATAATTTTGATTCAATGAAAGCAAGATTTCTGGCAGGACTGGTGCTACTTGTGATGGCACTGACATCCTGCGATGAGACAACAGAGACGATCGGTTCGTCACTCACGGATAACATGGACTTTTTGAAGATTACCACAGACAGTTTCAAGGTAACTTCACGCTCCATCATTGCCGATTCTGTCCTTTCACGCAACGCTATGGGGTATCTCGGCCGGATCAAGGATCCTGAGACGGGTGCTTATGTAACAGGCGACTTCATGGTGCAGTTCAATTCCATCGACACGAAGGCATTCCCCGTGCAAGACAGTATCATGAGCAGAATCAACGGCGAAGTGGTAGCCGACTCCTGTATTGTCAACCTCTACTATAGCAACTTCTTTGGTGATTCACTCTCTACCATGAAGCTCACCGCCTATGAGATGGCGAAGCCCTTGGAAGAGAACATGATGTATTACTCGAACTACGATCCCTTCGCCAACGGTTATATCCGCGAGGATGGTATCAAGGTTGACAAGGTGTTCACGCTGGCCGACCAGAATGTGGACGATAGTTTGCGCACCACAGCCGACTTCCTGCCGAGCATCCACCTTGCGCTGAATGATCCTTATACCGACAGCGAAGGTAAGACATACAACAACTTCGGTACGTATGTCATGCGTAAGTACTTCGAGAACCCGAACTATTTCAAAAACTCATATCAGTTTGTGCATCATGTCTGTCCGGGCTTCTACGTCAAGATCAAGGACGGAACAGGTGCCATGGCTTATGTGAACATCAGCTGGATGGTGGTCTATTTCAAGATCAAGGATGAGGACGGTAATGAGGAAGTGGGACGAACATCCTTCTCAGGAACGGAAGAGGTGCTGCAGACCACCCGTATCACCAACGACCAGCGGTCGATTGAGCGTTTGGTCAGCGACAACAGTTGCACCTATATCAAGAGTCCGGCAGGTATCTTCACAGAACTCACGCTCCCTGTTGACGAGATTATTAATAATCATGAGAACGACACGCTGAACACAGCCCGTCTGTCGCTGACGAAGATGATAGACTGGAGCGACTCTGATTACAAGTTCAACCTGCCCACCTATCTGCTCATGGTTCCCAAAGACAGTCTGTACACCTTCTTCGAGAAGAACAGTCTGCCGAACAACATCACCTCTTATGTAAAGGAGCGCGACCATACGTCCATCAGCACCGGCAGTAGCTACTATAGTCAAAGGGTGATCAAAAAATACAAGGACAGCTATACCTTCGATAATATCTCCAACCTGATTCGTCACATGGCGGAGGCAAAGAAGAAGGGTGGCAGCGATTATACCATCACGCATCCCAACTGGAACAAGGTAGTGATTGTGCCTGTTACGGTGAATACCACGACGACTACCAGCGGCGGTACTGCCATCAGTAGGGTGATGAACGACATGTCACCCACCAGTCTGCGCCTGGTAGGCGGCAGCGAGAATGTGAATGGCGACATCCACATCAGCGTGATCTATAGTAAGTTCTCGAACAAATAACCCTCGCGATGGCAGATAACTATCTGGAACGACATCAGGAGGACTATGAGGTCAGAAAGGCTGAATGGCTCAGGAAGAGGAAACATCTTCCCAAGCTGAAGAAAAAGCTGGAGCGCCCTGACGACGAAGCGTTATAGAGCGCCCTACCCTATGACCTTGTATTTGGCAAATTTCAACAGCAACTGTTTGGTACCCGCATGACGGAACTGGACAGTTGCTTTTGTATTCTCACCCGTTCCCTCTACCTTGACAACGGTGCCCAAACCAAAGCGCTCATGCTCGATGGTGTTTCCTTCGACAAGCGGTGCCTTCCCACCTGCGGGAGCAGAAGCACCAGACGACTTACCCACCACATCGGACACCCGTCTGAGATTCCCTCCTGCCGCCGTGAATGTGCGTTTGAAACGACTGGAGAACGGATCTGTCGGTGCCTCCTCATGATGACCGGCAATGCGAGGCTTGGGGTCGGCCTTGAACTGGGAAGCCACAGGATTGGCATTCTGCCAGCGACGTCCGTCAGAATAGCCACCATATGGTTTCCTTGAAGGCGCGTCGAACAGTCCGCCACCCACTTCCTCCTCAACCTTCAGGAGATTAGGATCGATATCGTATACGAACCTACTGGGTGTGTCGAACTCCATCTTTCCGTAGCGCCAGCGGTTCTTGGCACAAGTAAGGATACAGTGTTTTTCGGCACGTGTGATGGCCACATATAGCAACCGTCGCTCCTCTTCCAGCTCACGCTTGGAGGTGGTGCTCAGCGGACTGGGGAAAATGTTCTCTTCCAAACCCACTACAAACACCGTAGGAAACTCCAAACCCTTGGCGCTATGAACGGTCATCAGCGTTACGCGCTGCGCATTCCCAGTATCGTCATCACTGTCCAGATCGGTCATCAGCGACACCTCCTGCAGGAAATCCGTCAACGACACCTCCTGCTCCAGTCCTTCCTCCCTACGCCCTTGCACAAAGTCCTGCATACCGCTGAGGAATTCCTCCAGGTTCTCCTGCCGTGCCAAAGCCTCTGGCGAAGTATCGCCATATAAGTCGGCTGATATCCCACTGACCTTGATAATCTCCGATCCCAACTCATAAGCATCCGTAGTAGTCATCTTCTCCATGAAGCTACTGATCATTTCACAGAAATGCTGCAGCTTGGTCTGTGTTCCCTTGTTCACATCCAGTTGGTACTGAACAGGGTGGCAAATCACGTTCCACAGACTGGTTTGGTGATTCATCGCACACGCAGCAATCTTCCCCACAGTAGTGTCACCGATTCCCCTTGCCGGGTAGTTGATGATACGTTTCACCGCCTCCTCGTCATCAGGATTAGCCACCACGCGGAAATAAGCGATGATATCCTTGATTTCCTTGCGCTGGTAGAAACTCAGTCCGCCATATATTCTATAAGGTATATTCTCCTTGCGGAACACCTCCTCGAAACTTCTACTCTGGGCATTGGTACGATAGAGAATGGCGAAGTCGCTGAAGGCCGCCTTCTCCTCACGCCTGATGCGCTTGATGTCGTTACACACGATGATTGCCTCCTCCTTATCGCTGTAGGCAGGCTTGAAGATCAGTCGTTCACCTTGATCGTTCTGACTATACACATCCTTGTGTATCTGTCGTTCATTCTTCTTGATCAGACTGTTAGCTGCCTGAACGATATACTGCGTACTGCGATAGTTCTGTTCCAGTTTGAACAGCTTGGTACCATCGTAGATCTGCTGGAAGTCGAGAATATTGTCGATGTTCGCTCCGCGGAATCCATAGATGCTTTGTGCATCATCCCCCACTACGCAAACATGCTGATGCTCACGTGTGAGCTGATAGACGATGCGCTGCTGCACCGAGTTCGTATCCTGATACTCGTCGACCAGTACGAAACGGAAACGATCAGCATACTGCTGTCGCACCTCCTCATGTTCATTGAACAGCGTGTACGTCTGTGTAAGCAGGTCGTCAAAGTCCATGGCGTTCGCCTGTCTGCACCGCGCACAGTAGGCAGAATAGATGGCACTGATGGCCGGCATCCTTGCCTCGCGGTCGTGCTGCAACGCATCCTTGTCGTTGGCATAGAGATCGGGCAGTATCAGGTGATTCTTAGCCATGCTGATACGATGGTGAACCGTGGCCGGCTTATACACCTTATCATCGAGATTCATCTCTTTGATGATGCTCTTGATAAGCGATCTGCTATCACTCTCATCATAAATCGTGAAGTTGGAAGAATAGCCGATGCGCTCAGCCTCCCTTCTCAGGATTCTTGAGAAAATGCTATGGAACGTTCCCATATAGAGATAACGGGCAGTCTGCTCCCCCACCAGCTGTCCTATACGGTTTCTCATCTCCTTGGCCGCCTTGTTTGTAAATGTCAGCGCCAAGATGTTCCATGGCATCATCCCCCGCTCCAGCAGGTAAGCAATCTTGTAGGTCAGCACGCGCGTCTTTCCCGATCCGGCACCGGCAATCACCAGTGACGGACCATCGATATATTCCACCGCCTTGCGTTGACTCTCATTCAAGTCACAATTTTCAAGTTCCAAGTTTCAAGTATGATTTGTCAATTTTCAATTTTAACTACGTTGACTTTTGTCACGACTCGGCCAATCAAGTAAAACTTGTTGGCTCTCGCTGTTCCAAAAGTTCAATTCTTATAAATTCCTCCATCCACCGTACTCGGATCAACAACCTGCCCTTCCTTCGGCAGAATCGGTATAAACTTCATTTGTTTCATAATAGCATACTTACGTTTCACCATGTAGTCGGAAGGATACTTCGACGAGTACACCCTGGGATTAGGCAGGGTGGCCGCTATCAAGGCGCAGTTGGCACGGGTGAGTTCCTTGGCAGAACAGTTGAAATGCTCTTGCGCCACAGCCTCCACACCATAGATGCCATCCCCCATTTCTATCGAGTTCAGATAGACCTCCATGATGCGCTGCTTGCTCCACATCAGTTCGATGAGCACAGTGAAATACGCCTCCAAGCCCTTGCGCACCCAAGTACGACCTGGCCATAGGAACACGTTCTTGGCGGTCTGCTGACTAATGGTACTGGCGCCTAACATGCGCTTGCCCGTCTTATTCCGCTTGGTGGCCTTCTCAATGGCCTTGTAGTCAAAGCCATGATGCTTCAGGAATCGTTGGTCTTCGCTGGCCATCACCGCCACAGGCATACTGGGTGACATCTTCTCCAACGACACCCAATGGTGCTTGAGTTTCAGGTCCTTCCCCTCCTGATGCTGCTCAGCCAGACGGATGAACATCAGAGGGGTGAAGTACACAGGAACAAACCTAAGCACTATTACAGAAAGAATGGTGGAGGCAAAGAATGCCACCACCATCCATTGAATAAGTTTTCTTATACCTTTAATGATCTTCATTACTGAAGTGTGCCATTGTTAGCGGCGTCGATCATTGCCTGGCTCGGGAAGAGGTAAACCTCTACACGACGGTTCTGCTGACGACCAGCTGCAGTTGAGTTGTCGGCAACGGGATCAGACTCGCCGAGACCCTCGACACTCTTGATCTGGCTGCTGCTTACACCCTGACCATTGAGGTACTTCTGTACGCTCTGGGCACGCTGCAGAGACAGAGCCTCGTTCTTCTGAGCGCTCTGAGCAGCTGTAGAATTCTTCCAGCCCTGGTTGTCGGTATAACCCTTGATGGCAACGTCAGCATCGTTGTTCTGCTTCAGCACGTTAGCAAACTCTGTCAGAGAATTCTTGGCAGCAGCCTGCAGTGTAGAGCTGCTTGACGGGAACAGAATACCAGAATCGAAGGTAACCTTCACAGCCATGGTCTGACCATTAGCATCGGTGATACCCTCAACCTTTGCATTCTCAACGGCAGCGGCAGCAGCCTTTGCCTTATCCATCTTCTTACCAATCAGCACACCAGCAGTTGCACCAACAGCTGTACCGATAGCAGCACCAATAGCTGTGCTCTTTGTGTTATGACCGATTACCTGGCCAAGGATTCCACCTAAGGCAGCACCACCGGCGCCACCAAAAATACCACCTTTAGCAGTGTTGCTCATACCACAACCTGCTAACAGAAACATGGAACAAAGTCCCAGAACAGATACTTTTAAATTCTTCATGTCTTTAAGTTTTTTAGTTTAAAAATGAGTGTTTGTAATTTCTACTTTATCGTTGCAAAGATAATGGAAATTTCTGAATTACCAAGAAAAATAAGTATTTTTTATACTTAGAACCGATAAGATTCGGGTAGAACGAAGGGATTTCGCTTTTTTTTTCGTATTTTTGCAGCCGAAAATTGAAACAATATGGCAAAAGAACTAAAAGAATTGACAAAACGTGCCGACAACTATAGTCAGTGGTACAACGACCTGATCGTAAAGGCCGACCTCGCTGAGCAGTCGGCAGTGCGCGGCTGTATGGTCATCAAACCCTATGGCTACGCTATCTGGGAGAAGATGCAGCATCAGCTTGACCTGATGTTCAAGGAGACAGGTGCACAGAATGCCTACTTCCCCCTGCTCATCCCCAAGTCGTTCCTCTCCAAAGAGGCAGAGCATGTAGAAGGCTTTGCCAAGGAATGCGCCGTGGTGACCCACTATCGTTTGAAGGCTACTGAAGATAAGAGTGGTGTGGTGGTTGATCCCGCTGCCAAGTTGGAGGAAGAATTGATTATCCGTCCTACCAGCGAGACCATCATCTGGAACACATATAAGAACTGGATCCAGTCGTGGCGCGACCTTCCACTGATGTGTAACCAGTGGTGTAACGTGATGCGCTGGGAGATGCGCACCCGTCCTTTCCTCCGTACCAGCGAGTTCCTCTGGCAGGAAGGTCATACGGCTCATGCCACCCGTGAGGAGGCTGAGGAGGAAGCACAGAAGATGCTGAAGGTATATGCCAAGTTCGCAGAGGAATGGATGGCTGTTCCCGTTGTACAGGGTGTAAAGAGCGAGACCGAGCGTTTCGCCGGTGCCCTCGACACCTACACCATCGAGGCCATGATGCAGGATGGAAAGGCACTGCAGAGCGGTACATCGCATTTCCTCGGACAGAACTTCGCGAAAGCGTTTGAAGTGACTTATCTGAATAAGGACAACAAGCCTGAATATGTGTGGGCCACATCGTGGGGTGTATCCACCCGACTCATCGGTGCGCTGATCATGACGCACAGTGATGATAACGGACTCGTTCTGCCGCCGCGCCTCGCTCCTATCCAAGTGGTTATCGTTCCTATTACGAAGGGAGCCGACCAGCTGGCAGGTATCAGCGAGCGACTGCAGCCTGTCATCAATGAGCTGCGTCAAGCAGGTATTACCGTGAAGTATGATGATGCTGACAACAAGCGTCCGGGCTTTAAGTTTGCCGACTATGAGCTCAAGGGTGTTCCCGTACGTCTCGTCATGGGCGGTCGTGACCTGGAGAACGGCACCATTGAGGTGATGCGCCGTGACACTCTGGAGAAGGAGACTCGTCCTATTGAAGGTATCGTACAGTATGTGGAGCAGCTTCTGGAGGATATCCAGCAGAATATCTTCAAGAAGGCCAAGGACTACCGCGATGCCCGTATCTACGAGTGCGACAACTACGAAGAGTTCAAGGAGCGCGTGAAAGACGGCGGCTTCTTCCTCTGCCACTGGGACGGCACTGCCGAGACCGAAGCACAGATCAAGGAAGAGACTCAGGCTACCATCCGCTGCGTGCCCTTTGGCGTTGAGCAGACTCCCGGCACCGATATGGTATCAGGCAAGCCTGCTAAGTACCGCGTGATTATCGCCCGCAGCTATTAATATTATAATAAGGTACACGTATTATAACAAAAAGAGGATGCTAACGCATCCTCTTTTTTTGATGTAGAAACTTATGGTTTTAAGCTGGAAGGCTGATTGGACATAGTTACAAGGCTGATTGGAGTGAGTTATCAGCCTGATAAGTGGGTGTTATCAGCCTGATAAGTGGGTGCAACCAGCCTTGTTGGAAATCAATAAAAAGAGGGTGAGAAAACTCACCCTCTTTTGTGTATGTTTTAACACGCTGTTCTCTTAGAAGAACAGGTAGCGGTTATCAGTGATATTAGCCTTCTGCACAAGCTCCTGCATGAAGTTACCGGCACGCTGCATAGCTTTCTGCTGAGCCTGCTGCTCGTACTTCTTCGCATCAAACTTGCTGTCGGCACGACGAGTCTGGTCAAGCACCTGTACGAAGTAGATACCTGCATTACCCTTGATGGGTCGTGGACAGAAAGCACCCTTCTTAGTACCTGCCACAGCACCGCTCAGTGCGGGCTCACTGGCACCAGTCTCCTGAATGAAGGCAGGAGCAGCGAAGGTGATCTGATCTACGCGAACCACCTGACCACCCTTATTACGGGCATCGGCCATGCTCTTCACGTTCTTCACGTCAGCAAGGATCTTCTCAGCCTTCTTGTCCTTCAACACCTCAGACTTGAGGTAGCTCTTCAGGTCCTCATTCTTCTCATAGTTAAGATAACCCTTACCATTAACATTGTTGAGGGCTACAACCAAGAGGTGATCATTGTTACCGCACTCATACAGCGGTGATACGCTACCCTGCTTGCCTTCGAACACCCACTTCAAAGCATCGCGTGTGGCGGGGATACCGGCGATGTAGTGCTCAGAGTTGCGCACGCCCTGACGATCCTGCACCTGATAGCCGTACTTGGCTGCATTCTTCTGAAGCTCATCCAATGACTGGCTCTCGCTCACGAACTGTGAGAACTTGTTATATGCGGCATTGTAGGTATCCTTAGAGAACTCGATGGTCTTCTTGATAACGGCTGCCACATACTTTGTGTTCATACCTGTGCGACCAGTTACCTGAATGATCACGTTACCGTTGGTCATCTCAAGGTTATTGAGGGCGTTAACGGCTGCAGTGTTCAAAGTATTGATATACTTACGGGTATCAGCATCCAAAGAAGGAGCAGACTCGTACTCACGACTGGTCATCCAAGTCTTCTGACCGGTCTGACCGTACTTCTTGGCAAGTGCCTCGAAGTCGGCACCACCCTGCAGAGCCTGATAGATACTATCGGCAGCCTTACGGGTGTCAGAGAGCTCAGGACGAGCCACCTGGATGATACGGAACTCGATAGAGTCGGCCAACTGCTGCTTAGAGAACAGCTTCACCACGTTCAGCGTGTTATCCTCCTTGTTCTCGATAGGAGCAGATGTGCTACCTACTGAGAGAGAGTCGAGGCGTACTGCGATATCATGCGGGAACGCAGAGCGTGTGAGAGGAACGCCCAGATAAGGAACAAGTGATGCGCTCTTACGGATGATCTCTGTAGGATCATCAGATGTAACCAGCTGGTCACGCAACTCCTGAATGTTCTTGTTGATAGCGGCACGGTCGGCTGCGCTTGCAGTTACCTGTACATCCACGAACTTGATGTCGCGTGACTCCTCTATCTGCTTGAAGCGCGGCTTCAGCTCCTCGTACTTAGCCTTGATGTCGGCATCGGTTACTTCCACCTTATTGTCGTTGATCTTGCTATAGGGGAAGGCAACGAGGTTCACAGAGTTCTCAAGAGTCTCATCTGTATAAGCCTGCTGTGCCTCGATGGGGTTAGACAGGAGACAAGCACCTAACAGGGCCTGATACTTCTGCGCCAACAGCTGCTGACGGATGTTCTTCTCGAGGAACGTCCAGTAGTTATAAAGACTGCGATACTGTTCAGCCATCTGTGCATCGGTCTTCTTGGCCTTGTCGTACTCAGCCAGGAACTGCTTCAGAGAATTAGCATCGAAACGACCAGTCTGCTGGTTCACAAACGGTGTCTGCAACAACATGGGGTTTGTACCCTCCTGAAGCAACTGCTGCATCTCCTCGTCTGTTACGGTGAGACCCAGTTTCTCGGCTTCAGCACCGATGACCGTGTTCTGGATGAACTGGTTCCATACCATATCCTTCACCTGGTTAGTCTCAGCATCGGTGAGGTTGTCACGACCCTGAGTCATCTTGATGACGTCAGTGTACTCATCAACAAGATCCTGGTATTCCTGTACATCGATTTTTTTACCTAACACTTCGCCTACGCGCTGACGCTCCTGGTTCTTGAGAGAATCGCAAGAGCGGAACAGCTCCTCGGCAATGAATGCGAAAAGGGCCAATCCGATTACCGTTACAAGGACCGGACCCCAGCTTCTGATTTTTCCAATTGCTGCCATTTCTTATTATTTGTTTTATTGTTATTATTCTCTTTTCATCCCTCCTAAAAGGAGGGGGTTCTCTGCGGATTACCGCTAACAGCCGACAAAATTACAAAAAATCTGTCAATTACTTGCAAGAATCTTGTAAAAAAGTTGAATTATTCAATCACTTTCAGTTTCACCAGCTCGATTTTGGTCTGCGTATTCTTGATGATACGGAACTCGAAGTGCCCGATTTTCACCACCTCGTTCAGTTTGGGGAAACTCTGATAGTCGTGCAGGATCAGTCCGCCAACCGTCATATATTCCTCACTCTCAGGCAGGTCGAGGTCGAACAGTTCATTCACCTTGTCGATCTCAAGACGTGCCGACAGCAGATATTCATGATCGCCTATTTGCTTGGCGGTATAGTTGGAATTATCGTGTTCATCCTCGATATCGCCGAAGATCTCTTCCACAATATCCTCGAGCGAAACGATGCCGCTGGTGCCACCGAACTCATCCACCACGATACCCAGTGATTTCTTCTGTTGCAGGAACATCTGCATCATCTTACGGGCGGTCATGGTTTCAGGCACGAAGGGCATCTCACGGATCAAAGATGCCAAATCCCACGGTTGTTTGCCCTGATCAGGCTGTCCCATCACGCGGAACATATCCGAGGAATGTACATAGCCGATGATATGGTCGATATCCTCATGATAGACAATGATTTTCGACTTACCGTTCTCCACGAAAGCCGCCATCAGGTCGTCGGCAGAGCAGTTATCCTCCACCGCACAGATCTCCGTTCGCGGCACCATACAGTCACGCACCTTCGTATCGGCAAAGTCGAGTGCGTTCTGGAAGATCTTCACCTCATCCTCAATCTTCTCATCATCACCTGCCTTCTCGATAGACGACTGTACCCAGTAGTCGAGATCCACCTTGCTGAATCCCTCATCCTGTCCTTCCTTCCGTATCTTAACACCTAAGATGCGCAGCAGTGCCTTCGACAGGAAGGTGCTAAAACGCGAAATGGGCCATAGTAAGATATAGCAGATAAAGGCCGGGAAGGCAAAGACCGTGAGCAAACGGTTGGGGTTACTCTTGAAAAATGTCTTCGGCAGGAACTCACCGGTAAAGAGCACGATGAGTGTAGAAAGAATAGTATCGGCAGGAACAGTGAATGCCGCATCGAAGCCACGGAAGATGGTATTGTCGAAGAATTTCGCGATGAGAATACCATAGACCACCAATGCAATATTGTTTCCCACCAACATCGTACTGACGAAGTTGTTGGGATGACGGTAGAACACACTGAGAGGTCGCGCTGCAAACCCCGCCTTGTCTTTATCCACCTCTGCCTGCATGCGGTTGCTGGATATGAAAGCGATCTCCATTCCTGAGAAGAAGGCGGAGAACACCATGGCTACCAGGATGCCGATAATGAGTGGCAAATCTATTTCAGACATGTTGATTAATAATATGACTTGGCCTTGGCACCTGTTGGCTGGCGTTTCATTGATTTTACGCTGTCGGGTGCACTGAGAATCGTGTCGCCCGCGTTGGTACCCAGACCATCCTTTCCTTTAACGAATGAGCCTTTAGAGTTTGATATCGTGTAATGTGATAAATCTTGAAAATTATCGTCGCTCAGGAAGTAGGTTCCTTGCATCTCCCGTTCAGGAGTGACGATACGTGAGAACTTATTACTGTACATCTCGTGCCGTTCTTGATCCCAGAACAGTTCCTCGCTGGTGAATACCAATCCCGCCTTGGTGCGGATTCTCACTCTACCGCGCAGTTCCCACTTCTTCTGTTCAAAATAATTATAGGCGGTATCAGCCTGAATATAAGCCTCCACGTGGAATTTCTCATCGAACTGCTCCAGGAAGATACCCTTGTCGAAGGTCCACACCTTGGGGTTCCTCACCTCGTTGTAATCCCATCGTTCCGTTACGATACGGTACTTGATCACACCCGAGTCGCTCATCAGCATGTTCACGCCATAGGTAGTCATGAGCGAAGCTGAGTCGCGTGGATAGATGGGCGGTGCAATATGCTCCTTGCTCTCCTCACACGACCATAATGTCATGCTCAGGAAAAAGCCTCCTATGAGCCAACCCAGGAACCGGTTTATCGAACGCTGCACATCCATCTGTGAACCTATACTGTCATCACTCCGCACCAAAGGTTATCGTACCTTCCACTTCGCGAACCAACGCTCGTTGAAGGTAATACCGATATTGATGCGGAACGTGTTTTCTACAAGCAGTCCTTTGTCAGCCGACCGCCTTGACCACTGTCCTGAGATGTTCAGCATGGAACGGTCGTTCCACGCATTCAGGATAGGAATACCGAAACCGGCGCTCACAGAAAGCTCCTTTGGTCCGTCAACCCCATTAACTTTATAATAAGGTGTAGCATAGGAAGCACCTACACGGTAGCGAACCCTGTTGAGGAAGCCGCGCATATAAGGACCTTTGCAATACTCTCCTCCCACGGTTACCTGATGACGGTCCATGAAATAATCCTTGTTCAATGCGTACGAGGGCACATCGTTCACCACCTTGTATTCAGGATAGGACACCCCGCTCCACTGCATCAGCGTGTAGTCGGCTCCCACCTTCAGCTGGTTATTGTGCTGCAGCACAAATCCTGCACTGAAGGTATTCGGCATCTTCAGTCCGTCTTCAATGGTATAGGTAGTAGGATTAACCACACCTGTAGAACTGTTGGTACTGGTAACGACACACTTGGGATCAGCTCCCAAGGAATGCGACGGACTATAGGAAGCACCTATCGTCACCACGTCTTTCTTACCCAGTGCCTGTCGGTACTGCATACCGAAGTTCATGCGCAGACTGTTAGCCGTCATGGAATACTCCTTGGTCAAGGTATTGATGGCAGTGTTCTGCGACAGTGTACCATTACTCATGGTATAGTATGCATTCTGAATCGACCGCGTGATATCACCCCATACATATCCGATGTTTGCACCCAGCGAGAAGCCACGTATCGGTTCCCAGCCAGCACCTGCATACACCTGATGGAAGCCTCCTGATCCAGAATAGGTATTTTGGAAATAGGTGGAATTGTCGGCATTCAGCGACTCGATCGATGCGTAGTTATACCCCACGTTGGTCAGAGGCAGTATACCCAAGCTCATACCCAGGTGCTTAGCCATGCGGAAAGCAACGGTGGCATATTCGAAATCAGCGTTCTTGGCATTCTTCTTGACTCCGTTCTCACTGTAATTGGTAATCTGTCCCGACATACCCACATCAAAGATAAGAGATAGGGAGTCGGTGGCTGAATAGCTGGCGGGATTGAGGAAGTTTACCAGCGTACCTTCGCGGAAGCCCTGAGCGAGTCCGTTCATACCGCGGTTGAAGCCGCCAGACTGGTCGGCTAACACACCCAGACCATAATACGAATAAGGAGAATTAGTACCGCTTTGGGCACTGGCTGCTATCGTCATCGCCATCAGAACGATGGCACTGCATATTTTTTTCATGACCTGTTCGAATCTTCTATGAATTATTAGCGTGCAAAGATAAGGAAAAAAAACGAAACGACCGCACTCTTGTAGGGAATATAAACAATATTCACCTATTTTAATACTATGTACATGCTGTTTACAAAGGGTTTTTCGATGAAAATTTGGTGGAATAAGAATAAATAAGTACCTTTGCGACGTGAAAAGATTTTATCAACTATTATCTCTTGTCACCGTCTTTGTGCTATCCTTGAACGCAAAGGCGCAAAATACTGATTCCATGATGATTAACAGAATGGATTCAGTAGAAATCAGTCTGCTCACTTGCTCCCCCCACGAAGCGATTTACAGTCTGTACGGTCATACCGCCATTCGCATCAACGACCTACGGAACGGTGAGGACTTGGCTGTTAATTACGGGTTGTTCTCTTTCGAAAAACCCCATTTCGTATTACGATTTGTCTTTGGGCTGACCGACTATGAAATGGGCATTGAACCGTTTGAATCCTTCTGCCGACAGTACCGCTACTACGGAAGTAGTGTGACGCAACAGGTTTTGAACCTTACAAACGAGGAGAAATGGAACATCGTCAAGGCTGTCAACATCAACTATATGCCCGAGAACAGCGTGTATAGATACAATTACTTCTACGACAATTGTACCACACGGGCTGTGGATATGCTGACTACCCACCTGGCAGATGCCCATGTGGTGTTCGAGGGAGAACAGCAGAAATACCCGTCGTTCCGCGAGATGGTTCACGGCTGCCTGCTACACCACCCTTGGAACCGCTTCGGTAATGACATGCTACTTGGGGTAAAAGCCGACTGTAAGACCACCCTTCGCGAGCATCAGTTCCTGCCGGCAAATGCCATGGACGACTTCCGTCATGCCATGATTGTAGGACAGGATGGCAGTAACCGACCGCTTGTCTTGCGCGAGGAGATCGTCGTACCCGAGGGAACACAGGATGCCTGGAAGGACTTCCCCCTATCGCCCAAGGATGTTTTCCTCATCGTGCTGGCTATTACAGTGCTCATCACCTTACTGGAAGCCTATACAAAAAAGGTTTTGTGGGGTTATGACGCCCTGCTGATGATCTTGTGCGGCTTGGCAGGCATCGTTCTGTTCCTGATGCTGTTCTCGCAGCATCCAACAGTACGGGTTAATCTACTGCTGTTGTTACTGAACCCCCTACCCCTTTTCTTTATCTGGAGAATGATAAGACGTGCCAGGAAGAGGTTACCCGACCGGCAGTATGCGGGGTGGATCATCCTGATCTGTCTGTTCTTCATTGGGGGAATATGGCAGCACTATGCCGAGGGCATCTTCCTTCTGGCATCATCTTTGCTAATAAGAAACGTGTGGTGCTTATTGCGCCAGCGAAAATATACGACAAGACCATCTGTAAGTGAATAAACGACCCTTCACATCGGCCCTGCTCATCCTTATCGCATCAGCGGTACAGGCACAGGTTGCACAGCAAGTCCCACGACTCGTTGTGAATATTGCCATTGACCAGTTGAGCACCGACTATATAGAAGTCTTCGCTCCTTATTTCGGGACAGAAGGGTTTAAGAAACTCCTTGACAAAGGAAAGGTATACGAGAACGCGGAATACCCGTTCTCGCCTACTGATCGTGCATCAGCCATCGCCACCATAGCTACTGGCTCATCACCTTTCTACCACGGAATCATCGGAACAAGATGGCTTGACAGAAACAGTCTGCGACTGACCGGATGCACGGATGATCAGCAGTACAGTGGTGTCTTTACCACCGACAAGGCTTCCCCCAAGAACCTTCTGACATCCACTATCGGCGATGAATTAAAGGTATCTACGGCAGGGAAGGCCATTGTCTATGCCATTGCCCAAGAGAAAGATGCTGCCATTTTGTCGGCCGGACATGCAGCGGATGGGGCATTATGGAAAGACACCTATACCCAGAACTGGTGCAGCTCAAGCTATTATCTGAAGAAGACGCCCGCTTGGCTTGCTGAATATAATACGACAGAAGGCAGTAAGAAAAAGAAGACCGAGTTTCAGGAACTGACAGATCTGACCAACCTGGCTGTCCTTTGCATTGAAAAGACGGGCATGGGCACAGACAATGTGACCGACATGCTGAACATCACACTGGATGCCGGTCCAGATCTGTCTGGAAAGAAAGCTACTGACTGGCAGAGCAGTATGGCCCAGACCTACATGAATCTCGACCGTCAGCTGGCTGATCTTGTAGCAACCATCGAGAGTAAGGTCGGTTCCCCCAATGTCACATTCTACCTCACCGGTACAGGATATGTAGAAGAGCCTATAGACGACTACCGTCATTATGGTGTTCCTGCAGGTACCTTCTATATCAACCGGACAGCCAACCTGCTGAACATGTATCTCGGTGCCCTTCATGGCAGCGACAAATATGTGGAAGGCTGTAGCAGGAATCATATCTACCTGAACCTGAAACTCATCGAGCAGAAACGACTGAAACTGAGTGAGATCCTCGCTGAATCACAGTCGTTCCTCTTGCAATGCGACGGGGTTTTGAATGTTTTCACCAGTGAGAGTCTTTTGCGATCCGGACAAGGCGATACACAAAAGATCCGCAACGGCTATCATGCCAGTGTCGGCGGGAACCTGCTGGTGGAGACCGTTCCCGGATGGCAGGTGTATAACGAAGACACTCAAGAAATCAATCAGACCAGTCTGAGGAATATCGCTTTCCCAATCATTATTTATGGAGCAGGTATTCCTGCACAGAAAATCTCTACGACAGTAACCGTTGACCGTATTGCGCCAACGATTGCCAAGAGTATCCATATCCGTGCACCAAATGCGTGTGCCGTCCTACCCCTTCAATAAATCAACAGCAAGTTACTCCGTCTCAGCATAAAAAAAACAAAATTTGTTTTGTTATGCACTCAACTTTTCGTAACTTTGCACACTCATTCATTAAGATAAAAAATAATATAATATAAAAATGGGAATTAATAATTTCTTAAAGTCATTGTTTGGCGACAAGTCAACACGTGACATGAAGCTGATTCAGCCGCTCGTAGAGAAGGTGAAGGCAGCCTATCCTGAGGTACAGGCACTGAGCAACGATGAGCTCCGTGCCAAGACCAAGGAGATTCAGAAGTATGTACAAGATTCGGCCAAAGAGCAGAAGGAACAGATCGATGCACTGAAAGCGAAGATCGAGGACACGCCGATTGATGAGCGTGAGGTGATCTTCAACGAAATAGACAAGCTCGATAAAGAGGCCTTGGAGATCTATGAGAAGGCACTTGACGAGGTGATGCCGGTAGCCTTCAGTATCGTGAAGGAGACAGCACGTCGTTTCGCAGAGAACGAGGAGACCATTGTCACTGCCACAGATTTCGACCGTGAGCTGGCTGGTGATCCTGCCAAGGACTTCATCACCATCGACGGTGACAAGGCTATCTACCATAACCACTGGACCGCAGGAGGTAACGACCTGAAGTGGGAGATGATCCACTACGACGTTCAGCTCTTCGGTGGTGAGGTGCTCCATCAGGGAAAGATCGCCGAGATGGCAACGGGTGAAGGTAAGACCCTCGTGGCTACCCTGCCCGTATTCCTGAATGCGCTCACTGGTAACGGTGTGCATGTGGTGACCGTGAACGACTACCTGGCCAAGCGTGACTCCGAGTGGATGGGACCGCTTTATATGTTCAACGGACTGAGTGTTGACTGTATCGACAAGCACCGTCCTAACTCTCCGGAACGCCGCAAGGCTTATCAGGCAGATATCACCTTCGGTACGAACAATGAGTTCGGTTTCGACTATCTGCGTGACAACATGGCTATCTCACCAGCCGACCTGGTGCAGCGCCGACACAACTACGCCATCGTCGACGAGGTCGACTCCGTGTTAATCGACGATGCCCGTACGCCGTTGATCATCTCTGGTCCTGTACCCAATGGTGACGACCAGATGTTCGAGGAGTATCAGCCCCTCGTGGAAAAACTCGTAGGCGTACAGCGACAGCTGGCTACCCAGTTCCTGGCCGATGCCAAGCAGAAGATTGCCGAAGGAACCAAATTGATGGAAGAAGGCAAGAAGAAGGAGGCACAGGAGCTGCTCGACGAGGGTTTCCTGAGTCTGTACCGTTCACATAAATCACTCCCCAAGAACAAACCGCTCATCAAGTTCCTCTCTGAAGACGGTATCAAGAGCGGTATGCTCCGCACAGAGGAGATCTATATGGAGAACAACAACCGCAGAATGCCTGAGGCCATCGAGCCCCTGTATTTCGTGGTGGATGAGAAACTGAACTCCTGCGATCTGACCGATAAGGGTACGGCATGGCTCTCCAAACAGGTGAACAACGACCAGTTGTTCGTGCTGCCCGATATCACCACAGAGCTGTCGGCCTTGGAGAACGAGAACCTCAGCGAAGAGGAGCGTATCCAGAAGAAGGACGACCTACTCTCTCACTACGGTGTACAGAGTGAGCGTGTCCATACCTTGCAGCAGTTGCTCAAGGCATACACCATGTTCAACAAGGATGATGAATATGTTGTGATGGACGGTGAGGTGAAGATCGTGGATGAGCAGACAGGACGTATCATGGAAGGTCGTCAGTGGAGCGATGGTCTGCACCAGGCTATTGAGGCCAAGGAGCATGTGAAGGTGAAGGAGGCCACACAGACTTTCGCCACCATCACCTTGCAGAACTACTTCCGTATGTATCACAAGTTGGCTGGTATGACCGGTACAGCCTCAACGGAAGCTGGAGAGTTCTGGGATATCTACAAACTGGATGTGGTGGAGATTCCCACCAACCGTCCGGTAATCCGTAACGACCAAGACGACCGTATCTATAAGACGGCTCGTGAGAAATACAATGCCGTGATCGAGGAGATCGAGGAGATGCGCAACGCGGGTCGTCCGACCCTGGTAGGTACCACCTCTGTGGAGATCTCAGAATTGCTCTCACGTATGCTGAACCTGCGTCATATCCCCCATCAGGTGCTGAACGCTAAACTGCACCAGAAGGAGGCCGATATCGTGGCTAATGCCGGACAGAGCATCGATGGTAAGGGTGCTGTAACCATCGCCACCAACATGGCTGGTCGTGGTACCGATATCAAGCTTTCTCCTGAGGTGAAGGCAGCAGGCGGTCTGGCCATCATCGGTACAGAGCGTCACGAAAGTCGTCGTGTCGACCGTCAGCTGCGAGGCCGTTCCGGTCGTCAGGGAGACCCCGGTAGTTCTGTATTCTACGTTTCTCTTGAGGATAAACTGATGCGACTCTTCGGTAGTGAACGTATCGCCAAGGTGATGGACCGTCTGGGTGTTGAGGACGGTGAGCGTATCGAGAGCGGTATGATGACCAAGAGTATCGAGCGTGCCCAGAAGAAGGTGGAGGAGAACAACTTCGGTATCCGTAAGCGTCTGTTGGAGTACGATGATGTGATGAACAAGCAGCGTACCGTTGTTTATGAGAAGCGCCGTCACGCCTTGATGGGTGAGCGTATCGGTATGGATATCGCAAACATCATCTGGGACCGTGTGGTGAACATCATCGAGACCAACGACTATGAAGGATGCAAGGAAGAGTTCCTGAAGATCCTTGCCATGGAATGCCCGTTCAGCAGTCAGCAGTTCATCGAGGAACCGCGTGAGAACCTCGAAGAGAACGCCTTCCAGCTGGCTATGGAGGCTTTCAAGCGCAAGACCGACCGTATTCAGGCCGTGGCTAACCCGGTCATCAAACAAGTATATGAGAATCAGGGCTCACAATATGAGCGCATCATGGTTCCCGTTACCGACGGCAAGCGGATGTACAATATCGCCTGCGACCTGAAGGAAGCATACGACACAGAGAGCAAGAGCGTGGTGAAGCAGTTCGAGAAGAGTATCCTGCTGCATATCATTGACGACTGCTGGAAAGAGAACCTCCGTGCCCTCGATGAGCTCCGTCATAGCGTACAGAACGCCAGCTACGAGCAGAAAGACCCGTTGGTGATCTTCAAACTGGAGAGTGCCAAGCTGTTTGACGATATGGTGGATGAGATGAACAACAAGATTGCCAGCATCCTGATGCGCGGACAGATTCCTGAGATCCAGCAGGATGAGGTACGTGAGGCTGCTCCTGAACAGCACTCCAGACGTTATAACGAGCAGAAGGCCGATATCCAGGAGGAGCAGATGGTTGACCGCAACCAGCAGGCTGCCGCTCAGCATGACACCCGTGAGACCGCCCAGCAGGTGAACCGCGTCCCCATCCGCAAGGACAAGATGCCCGGACCGAATGATCCCTGTCCCTGCGGAAGCGGTAAGAAATTCAAGAAATGCCACGGTCGTGGAATCGTATAAACCATCAAGACATGAAAATCGAAGTATCTAATCTGAAAAAAACGTTTGGTGAGAAGACTGCCGTTGACATTCAGCAGTTCACCATTCAAAAGGGTGACTTGTTAGGACTTGTAGGAAACAACGGTGCGGGTAAGACCACCTTCTTCCGTCTGATCCTCGATCTGCTGAAAGCTGACAATGGACAGGTGATGATAACCCTTCCTGCACAGACGTCCGAGACCGGTGAGGTTGGCGAAGAAATCACCATCAATCCGGTCAACAGCGAAGAGTGGAAGAAATATACCGGCGCGTATATCGACGAAGGTTTCCTGATCGACTTCCTCACCCCCGAGGAGTATTTCTATTTCGTGGGAAAGGTGAACGGTATGTCGAAAGAGCAGGTGGACGAGCGGTTGAAGGATTTCGAGCATTTCATGGGAGGAGAAGTGCTGGGACAGAAGAAACTCATCCGTAACCTCTCCGCAGGAAACAAGCAGAAGGTGGGTATCATCTCCACCTTGCTGAACAAGCCGAAGCTCGTAATCCTTGATGAGCCCTTCAACTTCCTCGATCCGTCGAGTCAGAACATCCTGAAGCACAAGTTGAAGGAGTATAACCAGGAAACGGGCTCTACCATTCTGATCAGTAGTCATAACCTGGCACACACCGTGGATGTGTGTCCACGCATTGCCCTGCTGGAGCAAGGTGTTATCATACGCGACCTGCAGAACGAGAACGGCAGTGCTGAGAAGGAACTGGAAGAGTACTTCGACCGCGACGACAATTAACCCCTTACACATATCCTTATGAAAAGACTGTTCATGTTGTGCCTTGCGCCATGGCTGTTTCATTTTTCTATTATGGCCCAGACTAAAGATGTTACCATCAGGGTAATTGAAACCAGTGATGTCCACGGGTGTTTCTTCCCGTACGACTTCATCAACAACGCCCCCAAGAAAGGATCGCTGGCCCGCGTTTCCACCTACGTGGATTCCCTCAGGGCCATCTATGGTGAGAACCTCCTGCTCTTTGACAATGGGGACATCTTGCAAGGACAGCCTACCTGTTACTATTGCAACTATGTGAAGCCGGAGATGGAGAATGTGGCGGCTAAGGTAGTGAACTACCTGAAATACGATGCAGAGACCATCGGCAACCACGACATAGAGACAGGACATGCAGTCTATGACAAATGGATTCGTGAAGTGAAATGCCCGATGTTGGGAGCCAACATCATCGACACGGCAACCGGTAAGCCCTATCTCCCACCCTATGCCATCTTCGATCGCGAAGGAGTAAGGATTGCGGTCATTGGCATGCTCACACCTGCCATTCCCAACTGGCTCCAAGAGAGTCTGTGGAGCGGTCTGCACTTCGAGGAGATGACAGCCTGCGCCCGCTATTGGGTAAACCATGTGAAGAAAAACGAGCAGGCAGATGTCATCATCGGTCTGTTCCACTCAGGAAGAGAGGGAGGTATAACAACCGATGAGTACGAAGAGGATGCCTCACTGAGAGTGGCCAAGGAAGTACCTGGGTTCGATCTGATCCTCTACGGTCATGACCACACGAAGCATCAGGACATCATCACCAACGACGAGGGAGGCATTGTTGTATGCCTCGACCCGTCGAGCGTAGCTCTGATGGTGAGCGATGCCGAGATCAAGGTTACGATGAAAGATGGACGGGTCTTTGATAAGCAGGTGACAGGACAGGTGGTCAGCGTGGCTAACCTCCCCATCGACGAACAGTTCATGGACCATTTCGAGGCAGATATAGATAGTGTCTATAACTACGTCAACCGTAAGATCGGCGTGTTCAAGAAGGCCATCTACACCCGCGACTGCTATTTCGGCAGCAGTGCCTTCTGTGATTTCATCCATAACCTGCAGTTGCAGATTACCGGTGCCGACATCTCTTTCAACGCTCCGCTCACCTTTGACGAAGTGATTGAAGCTGGTGATGTGAAGGTAAGCGACATGTTCAATCTCTATAAGTACGAGAATCAGATCTATGTCATGAACCTCACAGGTGAGGAGGTGCGGAAGCATCTGGAGATGAGTTATGACCAGTGGGTGAACACGATGACCTCGCCCGATGACCATATCATGCTGCTCAACGATGATGCCAGGGGCGACCAACAGCGGTTCGGCTTCAAGAACCTGGCGTTTAACTTCGACAGTGCGGCAGGTATCGACTATGAGGTGGATGTTACCAAGCCCGACGGACAGAAGGTGCGCATCCTTCGCATGAGTAACGGACAGCCCTTCGATGAGCACAAGACCTATAAGGTGGTACTGAACAGCTACCGCGGTAATGGCGGTGGTGAACTGCTTACGAAAGGTGCTGGTATTCCGCATGATGAGCTGAACAACCGCATCATCTACAGAAGCGAGCGTGACCAGCGGTACTACCTGACGAAAGAGATTGAGAAGCAAGGGGTATTGGAACCCCAGGCCAACAACAACTGGCGGTTTGTTCCTGAGGAGTGGACCAAGCCTGCTCTTGCTCGCGACCGTCGTTTAATCTTTGGTGAATAATACTACAATGAACAGATATTGGTTTGTTTTCTGTAAGACCGATCTTCTTTTGGAGAAACTTCCCGACGGCACCTATACCATACCCCATGGTGAAGAGCCACCCGTGGAGGTGAAACCCTGGAACACCATACATAATATCACCCCTTTTGAGGATGCAGAGGTGAAAACCTTCCGCATCGACGCGCCTGTCACGGATCATCCCAGGTTCGAGATGTGCGGACTGCGTGCCTCGTTCAACAAGATTCCCCGCGACTTGTACCTCAAGGCAGGAAAGTGTCAGGAGATTCTCTACTGGGACATGAACACGCAGTTCTGCGGTGTCTGTGGAGCTCCCATGAAGATGCACACGGAGATTTCCAAACGCTGCGAGCACTGCGGGAAAGAGGTATGGCCGCAGTTAGCTACGGCTGTCATCGTACTCATCCATAAAGGGGATGAAGTACTGTTGGTTCATGCGAAGAACTTCCAGCGCGATTTCTTCGGACTGGTAGCAGGATTCGTGGAAACAGGTGAGACGCTGGAACAGGCTGTGGAACGCGAAACCTTAGAGGAGACGGGTATCCATATCCGTAACATCCGCTATTTCGGCAGTCAGCCATGGCCCTATCCCTGCGGTCTGATGGTGGGATTCCAGGCAGAATACGACTATGGTGAAATCCATTTGCAGCACTCGGAGCTCTCGGCCGGTGGTTGGTTCAAGAAAGAAAACCTTCCCGACATTCCGGAAAAACTCTCCATAGCACGCATGCTGATAGATAACTGGCTGAACAGCAAAAAATAATCCATGAGATTATTGCATGTCTCATAAATTATTCCTAATTTTGCAGACAAATAGGAAAGACGAATGAAACTCGTTCTCATAACAAAGCCCACATTCTTTGTGGAAGAAGACAAAATCATCGCGTCACTCTTTGAGGAAGGGCTCGATAACCTACACCTGTACAAGCCCGACTCTTCCCCAATGTATGCTGAGCGACTGCTTTCCCTATTGCCTGAAGATTACTACCGCAAGATCACGGTACACGACCATTATTACCTGAAAAGTGAGTACCATCTGGCTGGTATCCATATTGAACATCCTGAAGATCCTGTACCCGAGGGCTACCGCGGGCGTTTTTCACGTACCTGTCTGGAAATCGACCAGCTGAAGGCGGCCAAGAAAAAGGCCGAATATGTTTTCCTGAAGTACATCTTCCACAGTCAGAGTGAAAAAGACGCTGAGGGTTCCTTCACCGAGGAACAGCTCAGGGAAGCTTCACGTAAAGGACTCATCGACCGTCATGTCTATGCATTAGGAGGCATGAACCTCGACAACATCAAGTACGCCAAGGACCTTGGGTTCGGCGGTGTGGTGATCTGTGGTGACCTCTGGAACCGGTTCGATATCCACAACCAGCAGGACTATCGGGAACTGATCAGCCATTTCGAGAAGCTGCGCAAAGCGGTAGGATAAGATAATGACACTCTATAATTGATGATTATATATGATTGACACCAATTCTTTTATGGTATTCTCAGGTACTGCCACCAAGTACCTGGCAGAACGTATCTGCCAAAGTCTGGGATGCCCGCTGGGCAAACTGATCATGACGAAGTTCTCTGACGGTGAGTTCGCAGTATCTTATGAACAGTCTATCCGTGGTCGTGACGTCTTCCTCGTACAGAGCACCTTCCCCAACTCTGACAACCTGATGGAGTTGTTGCTGATGATTGATGCCGCCAAACGCGCCTCGGCCAAAAGCATCAATGCCGTCATTCCGTATTTCGGCTGGGCCCGTCAGGACCGTAAGGATAAGCCCCGTGTAAGCATCGGTGCCAAATTGGTGGCCGATCTGCTGAGCGTGGCCGGCGTTGACCGGGTGATTACCATGGACCTCCATGCCGATCAGATTCAGGGATTCTTCGACATCCCTGTCGACCACCTCTACGCTTCAGGCGTGATTCTGCCCTACCTGCAGAGTCTGAAGCTCAAGGACCTGGTGATTGCTTCTCCCGATGTAGGCGGTTCCAAGCGTGCCAACACCTATGCCAAATTCCTGGGAGTACCCCTGGTGCTCTGCAACAAGACCCGTGCCCGTGCTAATGTAGTGGCCACGATGCAGATCATCGGTGACGTGAAAGACAAGAATGTGGTCATCATTGATGATATGGTGGATACTGCAGGAACCATCACCAAGGCTGCCGATATCATGATCGAGGCAGGTGCCAAGAGTGTGCGCGCCTGTGCCAGTCACTGCGTGATGAGCGGTCCTGCCAGCGACCGTGTGCAGAACTCTTCACTGGAAGAGATTGTCTTCACCGACTCCATCCCTTACGCACAGCGTTGTCCTAAGGTGAAGCAGCTGTCAGTAGCTGAGATGTTCGCCGATACCATTCGTCGCGTTGTCGAAAACAAGAGTATCAGCGACCAATATATTGTATAATACCAGATAGATCTCATGGAACTGCACTTCACAGGAATGCTCATTGCGGTATGCACGTTTCTGATTATCGGACTCTGTCACCCACTCGTCATCAAACAGGAGTATTACTCTGGGACGAAATACTGGTGGGTATATCTATTGATCGGTATTGTCTGTATCTGTCTGGCATTCATCGTTCCCAACTGGTTCGCCTCTGAAAAAACGGGAATAATCGTATCAGCCATTCTGGGTGTCACAGGGGCTTCGTTCCTCTGGGGAATCGGTGAACTGTTTGCCCAAAAGAAACGTGTTCAGAAGGGATGGTTCCCCATGAACCCGAAACGGAAGCACGAGTATGATGGCATTGCCAGCGACGAGAGTCTGTGCCCTGTCTGTAAAGATGCGAAGAAACACCCTGCTAACTATAAAGACCTCCCGTCATGAAGACGGTACTGGTATTGGTCGGCAAGACCGTCAACAAACACATCGGTGCATGTGTTGACGACTATGTGGAACGCCTCGGGCACTACATGCCTTTCGAGCTCGTTACCATTCCCGAACTGAAGAACAACAAAAACCTGAGCGAGGAACAACAGAAAGAACGGGAAGGTGAGCTGATCCTGAAACAGGTGCAGGAACAGGATTTCCTGGTGTTGCTCGACGAGCATGGTAAGGAACTGCGCAGCATCGAGTTTGCGACATGGATCCAGAAGAAGCAGCAGACTGTCAGACGACTGATCTTCGTCATCGGTGGTCCCTACGGTTTCTCCCCTGCCGTCTATCGGCGTTGCAACGAACAGCTCTCGCTCTCCAAGATGACTTTCTCGCACCAGATGGTGAGAATGATTTTCGTTGAACAGCTATACCGCGCCTGCACCATCATCAAAGGAGAACCCTACCACCACGAATAGTTTTGTGTCAAAAAGCATTCTATTTGTATAATTCTTCCTATTTTTGGAAGACGAGCTAACAAGAAAAGACGTAATATTGTTACCTTTGCAAACAACTTAAGAATCATAGACTGTATTTATGGAAAGAACATGGAGATGGTTTGGCAAGAAAGACAAGATCACCCTTGCCATGCTAAGACAAATCGGAGTTGAAGGTATTGTAACAGCCTTGCATGATGTACCTCTTGGTGAGGTATGGACCCGCGAGAAGATTCGCGACTTACGTGAGTATATCGAGAGCTACGGCATGCGATGGAGTGTGGTTGAATCACTGCCCGTAGTGGAAACCATCAAATATGGCGGACCCGACCGCGACCAGCAGATCGAGGTCTATAAGGAGAGTCTGCGCAACCTCTCGGCAGAGGGCATCCACACCATTTGCTATAACTTCATGCCTGTGCTCGACTGGGCCCGCACGGATTTGCTGCATGCCAATCCCAACGGCTCCACGAACCTGTATTTCAACTATGCTGAGTTCGCCTACTTCGACATCTATATCCTGAAGCGTGAAGGTGCCCGTGAGGAATGGGCGAAGTTCCAGTTCCCCGAAAGTGTAGGCAAAGGGCGAAGTGTCCTGGCTGAGGCAGATGAACTGGCCAAGACCATGACGCCCGAGAAGGATCACCAGCTGGTGGAGACGATCATCATCAAGACACAAGGCTTCGTCAGCGGAAACTTCAGTGAGAACGACGATGCTCCCATCCAGAAGTTCCGCGATTTCCTCGACCTTTACAAAGGTATCGACAAGGCACAGCTCCGTGCCAACATGAAGTATTTCCTGGAGGCCATCATGCCTACTTGCGAGGAATGCGACATGAATATGTGCGTTCATCCCGACGATCCCCCCATCGAGATTCTCGGACTGCCGCGTATCGTCCGTACCGAGGAGGATATCCAGTGGTTCCTCAATGCCGTACCCAACAAGCACAATGGTCTTACCTTCTGTGCCGGCTCACTGTCAGCTGGAGCCTATAACAACGTGGTGGAGATGGCTAAGAAGTTTGCCTCGCGCACCCATTTCGTACACCTCCGCTCCTGTCATATCTTCCCCAACGGCGACTTCACCGAAGCGTCGCATCTGGGCGGTCGTGCCGACCTCATCGAGCTCGCCCGCATCTTCGAGCAAGAGAACCCGCAGCTCCCCATGCGTGTTGACCATGGTATGACCTTCACCGACGAGCCCGGCGGCATCATGGATGAATCCAGTCATGGTCATAATGCTGGCTACACCCTCTTAGGACGAATGTTCGCCCTCGGACAGGTACAGGGAATCCTTGCTACCGTCGACCGCGAGCTGGGCATCGAATACAAACAACCCGGCTTCTTCGATTAGAAGACTATTTAGCCCATTAACCCTATTTAGCCCATCAACCCCATTAAAATGAAACTTACAGATATATTCTCCGGCAATTACAATGCCGCAGCATGGGAAGCCAAAGGATACCAGCTTCCCCAGTTTGACATCAAGGCAGTACGCGAAAAGACTGCCAAGGAACCCACATGGGTACACTTCGGTGGCGGAAACATCTTCCGCGCCTTCCCCGCAGCCATCCTTAACGATGCGCTGAACACGGGCAAGTACGACCGTGGTGTGATCGTTGCTGAAACCTTCGACTTCGAGGTTATCGACAAGGCATACACTCCCTACAACAACCTCTCGCTACTGGTTAGTCTGCAGTCAACAGGCACCATCGAGAAGAAGGTCATCGCCTCAGTAACAGAGGCCTTGAAGGCTGATTATCAGTTTAACGACTGGAACCGTCTTGTGGAGATCTTCAAGAACCCCACGTTGCAGATGATCTCCTTCACCATCACGGAGAAAGGCTATACCTTCAACGAGGCCGACCTGGCTCGCGGCATGAAGCCCGTCTTCGCCATGGGTAAGGTTACAGCATTGCTGTACGAACGCTTTAATGCCGGATTGCTGCCCCTTACCATCCAGTCGATGGACAACTGTTCGCACAACGGCGATAAGGTGAAAGCCGGTGTCTTTGCCTATGCTGAACGCTGGGTGAACGACGGACTGGTTCCTGCTGCCTTCCTCGACTATCTGAAGGATGAAACGAAGATTACCTTCCCTTGGTCGATGATCGACAAGATCACTCCCCGCCCCCACGAGAAGGTGAAGGAGATGCTGGCAGCCGACGGCTTTGAGGATAATGACTATATCGAGACAGAGAAACACACCTTCACGGCACCTTTCGTGAATGCCGAGGAAGTGCAGTATCTTGTCATCGAAGACAACTATACCAACGGTCGACCGCCACTCCATCTGGGCGGTGCGCTCTATACCACCCGCGAGACCGTTGACCAGGTGGAGACCATGAAGGTGACCACCTGTCTGAATCCGCTTCACACCGCCATGGCTATCTATGGCTGCATGTTGGGCTACACCCTGATCAGTGCTGAGATGGCCGATGACGATCTACGTTCGTTCATCCAGAAAATCGGTTATATGGAAGCCATGCCCGTTGTTACCGATCCTGGCGTGCTGAACCCTTACGAGTTTATCGGTGCCGTTATCAACCGTCGTCTGCCCAACCCCTTCATGCCCGATGCTCCCCAGCGAATAGCCTCAGACACCAGTCAGAAGCTGCCCATCCGTTTCGGTGAGACCATCAAGAAATACATCGCACGCGGTCTGGACATGTCGAACCTCATCCTTATCCCCCTCACACTGGCTGGCTATGCCCGCTATCTGAAAGGCATCCAGGATGATGGAACGCCGTTCACACCATCTCCCGATCCGCTGCTGGAGGAGCTGCAGACCATCGTTGCTCCGCTGGAAATCGGAAAGAAAGATCAGGACTACAGCTGTCTGCGCCAATTGTACAGTCGCAAGGACATCTTCGCTGTTGATCTCTACGAGGCCGGTCTTGGCGAGCAGATCGAAGGAATGGTCAAGGAGCTCTATGCCGACTTCGGTGCTGTACGTGCCACCTTACATAAATATGTAACGGCGCGATAAAGGAAACAATATTATTACCTCTTATACCACCCTTCTGCCATTACTGGTAGAAGGGTTTTTCTTGCCAACATCTAACCCAAATCTCTTGAAACATCGATGTGCAAAGGGTTTGAGACGGGTTAGATGTTGTTCAAACATCTAACCTGTGTCAAGCCCTTTGTGGTAGGGCGTTTCAGGCATGTTAGGTTAGATGTTGGGGTATTTTAGAAACAAATGTGCGTCATGTGCCCCATTGAACCACTAATAACAATGCATTTTTATACAGTACAAAAACAGGGCATTTAGAGAGTATGGCATTTGGAGGGAGTAAATGCCTTGATCACTCCCAGCGTTTGACGTTTTCTCTCCCAGCGTTTAAGGCACCAGGTATTTATATGCATAAGAGTGTATAATTATTAAATAACCGCTCCTTTGCCAGAAACCCGCCCTAAAGAGTTGTTGGAAAGATTTGGCTGTTAAGATTTATTGTTGTATCTTTGCAATCAAATTGAATCATTAAATAACATCATCTTATGAAAAAGCTATTATTATCTTTTGCAGTTATGGCATTATTTACAGCATGCAATGCACAGAAAACCCTGGTGCTCTACTATTCAGAGACCGGAACAACCAAAACAGTAGCACTGGAGTTGCAAAAGCAACTGGGTGCAGATATCGAGAGTATTGAGGCAGTGGAGCCCTATTCAGGTGACTTCCAGAAAACCATGCAGCGCGGACAGCGCGAGATGCAGAGCGGTGAGACGCCTGCTCTGAAACCGCTGAAGAAGAAGATTGCCGACTATGACGTGATCTTCCTGGGCTACCCCATCTGGTTCGGCACTTATGCCATGCCTATAGCTACACTGGTGAAAGAGAATGACTTCGCCGGCAAGACCATCGTACCATTCTGTTCGTTCGGCAGCGGCGGATTGAACACTTCAACCGAGGCTCTGAAGAAAGCACTGCCCAAGGCAAAGGTGGTGGAAGGCTATGGCGTTCGCACAGCAAGAGTGGCTGCCGTGGCCAAGGAAGTAGATCGCTTCCTGAAGGAGAACGGCTATAAGGAGGGTACTGTGGAGAAGCTGCCCGACTACTCTGAGCAGGTTCCCGTAACCGATGAGGACAAGGCCATCTTCGATGCAGCCTGCTCGAGCTATCAGTTCCCGCTGGGCACACCATCTACCGTTGGAAAGCGTGAAACAGCTGACAGCAAAGACTATAAGTTCATTGTGAAGGGTCGTGGCATGGACGGATCGGAATCCAACTCCATCATCTACGTGACCGTGGGTAAGGAAGCAGGCGCCAAGCCGGAGTTCACACAGGTAGTACGCTAAGAAAAGAACGAACGATGAAGAAACTCGTTATCCTCACCGCTCTGTTACTCGTTGGTACGGCCACTAAGGCACAAGACAAGCTCTATGCCGATGAGTTTCCCCTTGGCAACGTAACCTTGTTGGACGGTCCGCTGAAAAAGGCACGCGACCTGAATATCAAGACCTTGTTGCAGTACGACTGTGACCGACTGTTAGCTCCTTATCGTAAGGAGGCAGGACTCACCCCGAAGGCCAAGGCCTATCCCAACTGGGACGGTCTGGACGGTCATGTGGGCGGTCATTACCTCACGGCCATGGCCATGAATGCCGCCACGGGCAATGAGGAGTGCCGTAAGCGCATGCTGTATATGATCAGTGAGCTACAGGAATGTGCCGATGCGAACATGAAGAACCATCCCGACTGGGGTAAGGGCTATGTGGGCGGTATGCCTAACAGCGAGCGCATCTGGTCAACCTTCAAGAAGGGGGAATTCAGGACTTACTTCGGTTCTTGGGCTCCTTTCTATAATATTCATAAGATGTATGCAGGTCTGCGCGATGCGTGGCTCTACTGCGGTAACGAACAGGCTAAGACACTCTTCCTGGGTTTCTGCGACTGGGCCATCGACCTAACCGCAGGACTTTCTGACGCCCAGATGGAAAACATGCTGGGCAACGAGCACGGCGGTATGAACGAGGTGCTGGTGGATGCCTACGCCATTACCAAGGACAAGAAATACCTTGACGTGGCCAAGCGGTTCTCGCACCGCCGACTGCTCACGCCCATGTCGCAGCGCCAGGATAACCTGGACAATATGCATGCCAACACGCAGGTGCCGAAGGTAGTGGGTTTCGAGCGTATCAGCGAGCTGAGCAGCAACGAGACCTATCACCAGGCAGCCGATTTCTTCTGGGATATCGTCACTGGTGAACGCTCATTAGCCTTTGGTGGTAACTCACGCCGCGAGCACTTCCCCAGCAAGGAAGCCTGCACGGATTTCATCAACGATATCGACGGTCCGGAAACCTGTAACACCAATAACATGCTGAAGCTGACGGAAGACCTGCACCGCCGCAATCCCGAGGCACGCTATGCCGACTACTACGAGCTGGCTACCTTCAACCACATCCTCTCGTCGCAGCATCCTGAGCATGGCGGCTATGTGTATTTCACCCCAGCCCGTCCTCGTCATTACCGTAACTACTCGGCCCCCAACGAAGCCATGTGGTGCTGCGTGGGAACAGGTATGGAGAACCACAGTAAGTACGGACAGTTTATCTATACCCATGTGGATGATGCCCTCTATGTGAACCTCTTCGTGGCATCTGAGCTGAACTGGAAAGAGAAGGGGTTGACACTGCGTCAGGAGACAGGATTCCCCTATGCAGAAACAAGCAGAATCACCATCGTACAAGGAAAGGGTAAGTTCCCTCTGCTGGTGCGCTATCCAGGATGGGTGAAGCCCGGACAGTTCTCAGTGAAGGTCAACGGACAGACGGTCAAGATCATCAGCGGTCCGTCATCGTATGTTACCATCGACCGCCAGTGGAAGAAGGGCGACGTCGTTGACATCACCTTCCCCATGCACAACAGCATCAAATACCTGCCCAACGTACCGCAGTACATCGCCTTGATGCACGGTCCTATCCTGCTCGGAATGAAGACGGGCACAGAGGACCTGGCCCACCTGATTGCTGACGACAGTAGGTTCGGACAGTATGCCAGCGGTAAGAAGCTGCCCATCAACGAGGCACCGATCCTCATCAACGATAATATCAACGACATTGCCAATCAGCTGACTGCCGTTGCCGGTAAGCCGCTGCATTTCACGCTGAGCACGAAGATGGAGAATGGTATCCGCAGCGAACTGCAGCCCTTCTTCGAGATTCACGACAGTCGTTACATGATGTACTGGCTGGCCCTTTCTGAGGATAGCTACAAGGCTTATCTTGACGGACTGGCCAAGGAGGAACAGGAACGTCAGGCGCTGGAGGCAAGAACGGTGGATAAGGTGCAGCCCGGCGAGCAGCAGCCCGAGACCGATCATAAGATGGAGACCGACCGCTCACAGACGGGTAACTCCAACGATGTATTCTTCCGTGATGCCAGCGACGGTCATTTCTTCAGTTACTTGATGCAGACCGGTGGACAGACCGAGCTATCCCTGCGACTCAAATACTGGGGCGTGGGCGAATGGAAGACCCACGAGTTCGACATCTTCGTGGATGACGTACTGGTGAAGGAAGTGAACAACACGGGTAAGTACCGCATCTCTGAGTTTAAGTACGAAACTTACCCCATCCCTGCCGAACTACTCAAGGGGAAGCAGCAAGTACGTGTAAAGTTTGTGGCTAAACCGCGCAAGCAGATCGGAGAGATCTATGAGGTACGATTGGTAAAGAATCAGTAAGTCCTTGTCACATAAACAAAAAATGGGAAGCTTCTTGCTTCCCATTTTTTATTGTCTTTTTCTTTTAATTACCCTTTAACGTTCCTGCCACGATCTCAGCGATGCGACGTACTCCCTTCTCGTCGGGATGAATACCATCGTCGAGCATCTTGTCACCATCGTTAGCATACAGGGTATGAAGGTCGATTACCTCAAGACCGTATTTTGCGGCCACCTCCTGCTGGATAGGGATAATCTCGTTCTTGATCACCTCGTCGCTGATATCCCAAGTTGACTTGAAAGCTGGGATAGGTGTGCAGAGGATGATGCGCGGCTTAGCTGGCTGAGCCACTTTCGATTTCTTTCCCTTTTTCTTAGCCGGTTTCAGTAAGTCGGGACGGAGGGTAGTAATCATCTGCTCCAGATCGCCCTTGAAGGTATCACCATACTTCCAGTTATAAGGCTTTGAGTCGTTCGTTCCTAATTTGATGACTACGATATCGGGCTGGAAAGCCAAGGCATCCTTCCATGCTGTCTCGTTCATATAGGGATAGTCGCCTTTATTCATCATGGTACGAGCACTCACACCGAAGTTCTTCACCCAGTAGTCCTTACCCAGCATGCGCTGCAACTGAGCAGGGTAACCACGCTGAGGAGCCAGATCGATTCCATGACCATCGGTGATGCTGTTACCGATGCAAGCCACGCGGATAGCATCTGTCTTGGGAACCTGACGGGCCTTCAGCCACTTGCCCAATGTGGAAAGCATCTCGTCACGATAAGAGAACCAAGGACCGAAGCCATAGCCATGACCGCCTGAAGGATAGAGCATCAAGGCACACTCATTACCTGCATTGCGCATGGCCCTGTAGTATTCAACACCATTGGTTACTGGCGGAACCAGATTATCGTCGCTCGACATGATGATGATGGCAGGCGGAGTAAGGTGGCGCTGTACGGCATTCATCGTTGAGTATTTACGTACCATCTCAGGATTCTTCTGGTCCTCACCAAGGAAGTTACGGCACGACCACATGTGCGAAACCTTCTCGTCCATGGAGATCACAGGATAGAACAAGATGGTGAAATCCGGTCTTACCTCATAAGGGGAAAGCGTGGAGATCACAGATGCCAGGTGTCCACCAGCCGAGAAGCCCATGATACCCACATCATGCGGATTGATGCCCCATACAGCCGCTGAGTCGCGTACGATACGAATACCTTTCTCTACATCACCCACAGGTTTGGTTCGGTCGCCTTCGGGCATACGGTAGTTCACCACAAAATAGGCGATACCCTGCTGGTTCAGCCATCCCGATGCCTGCGTTCCTTCGTGGGTGTTGGAGAGTACTGAGTAGCCACCACCCGGCACACCCACGATAGCCTTGCCGGAAGATTGCTCCGGAAGGAAACAAACCATTTGCGCCTTTCCATCTTCGGTCAGGTCGATTGTAAATTGTCTCGCTGTCTGCGCCTGCACTGCCATTGAGAGCAGTAACAGACTGAATACCAATAGTTTTTTCATATTATAATAGTTGAATAGTTGTGATCACGCGACAAAGGTACGATTAAGTGAGCGAAAATGCAAATTTTGGAGCAGCGAAAACAAAGAAATGCTTGCATTTCATTTGTTGAGTCGTGACAAAATAAGACCAAAGGTCAAATTTATTTGCAATTTTCCGAGCGTGAGTACCTAAAACGAAGTTAAAGTAAGAAAAAACAGAAAATTTATCAGCAAATGATTAATTTTTTTAGCTTTTGATTAAACCATTTTACTTGTTCTTCGTCTAAAGGATGTCTTGCATCCTTCAATCTTCACAAAAGGGTTGGAGATTAACAGAGACATCTAACTTTTTATTATATCTTAATTTTTTAACAACAATGAAAAAATCTATGAAGAAAGCATGTATGATGCTTGCCCTGCTTGCAGTACCTTTCGCTCTGCAGGCACAAACAAAGTTCCACGATGTTGAACTGAATGAGGCTACTGGTCCTGTAAAGTCTATTACCCAGGCAGGTATGATGGGCCGCGGTGAGCAGGTTGTAAAATTCTCTCAGGACGGTAAGATGGAAGCTGAGGGTATGACGGGTCTGGTTTATGACGACAACGGTTACCTGCAGAAGGCAGAGAGATCAGTTGAGACTCCTCAGGGCAACATGAAGATCGTTACCACCTACAAGTGGGAGAACGGTAAGGTAAAGAGCCAGTCAATGGACTTCGGTCAGGGTGCTATGACTCAGGTTTACAAGTACAACGAGAAGGGTGTTCCCGCATCTATGACAATGGATATGATGGGACAGGAGATGGAAACTCCTTACACCGACTACAAGTTCGACGATCATGGCAACTGGATCAGTCGCAAGACTTCCATGATGGGTCAGGACATGGAGCAGTCTCGTAAGATCGAATACTATCAGTAATCAAAACGGTACCCTTAACTGGGTTATCTTTCATACAAAGAGAACGGGGAGCATTTTTCGCTCCCCGTTTTATTTTGCAGTGATTCATTCTTTTCACTAAGGCTTAACCACCACCTCTGTACCATCGTAACTAACCGTCTTTGTGGTTCCGTCAGGCAGTACAAGGGTGAACTGACGCTTCTGCAGCATTCCAGGGTATGAGCCCTGACGAGCACCGATGGTGAGTGTGCGGGTGCGGTCGTTCCACTGGAAGGTGATCGTACTGTACACACCTTTCTCGTAGTTATAGTTGTCGCCCTCATCCTCGTAGAGCGTGAACTGTCCGTCGGCTCCAGGATAGACACGGATCTCCAGGTTATCCCACGTCTTCTCTCCAACATACTGCATCACAGGACCCAGAGGTACGATACTGCCGACACGTACGAACATAGGTACATCCTGTAGGGAGGTCGTCAGCTTCACCGACTGTCCGCCCTTATAGCGCTTACCCGTGGAGAAGTCATACCAGTCGGTTCCCTTCGGCAAATACTTCGCTGCCGTCTTCATCAACGTGAAATCAACTGTCAACTGTGAATTGTCAACGGCCGACTGTCTATCCCATCCGGTCATAGCATTGGTGCGAATAATCTTCTCCTCCGTATATTGTGGATCAAGAATCGGACAGGCCAGGATGCTACGACCGAACATAAACTCATCGGTCATATCCCACACCTTCTTGTCGGCAGCGAAGTCGCTGAACAGCGGACGCAGGTAGCTCTCGTTATTACTGGTAACCTGCCAGGCCGTACTATATAAATAAGGTATAAGACGGTAGCGCAGACGGATCATCTTCTCGATGGCGTCATAAACAGGCTCGCCCTTCTTACCGAACTGCCAGATCTCACGGGGTGCGTCGGCACCATGACTGCGGAACACCGGACAGAACAGTCCGTATTGCATCCAGCGTATGTAGAGTTCCTGGAACTGCGGGTTGCGGGGCGCAGAAGCAGGACCTCTGGTGTTATAGGAGCTGCAGAAGAAGCCACCGATATCAGTGTTGAAGTTGGGATTACCGGTGAGCGAGAAGCTCAGACCAGCCGGTACCTGCTTGCGCAGCATGTCCCACGATGAGTTCACATCACCGCTCCACATGTTAGAGCCATAGTGCTGCTGACCGGCAAAGGCAGAGCGGGTCATGATGAAGACACGTTTGGCCACCCCCTGCCCCTCCATAGGGAGGGGAGCTTGGCGCTGTGCTTCATAAACGCCTCTGACCGTCTCTAACGGGAAAGCATTTCTTAATGAACGCCAGGTGCCTCCTGTCACAGGATGCTCGTAATCCGACTCGCGAGGATTGAAGAAGTCGGGATCGGTGGAATCCATCCACCACGCATCCGTACCGTAGTCGTATAGTTTCTTCAGGTATTTCCAGTAGATATCACGGGCCTCCTTACTGAAGGCATCATATACCTTCACGCCCGAGGGGTATTCCCTCATAGGCGGCCATACATGCGAGATACCACTCTGCGGCCACGTCTCGAAAGGCATGAGCAGACCCTTCTCGTCGAGCTCACGGAACTGACGGGTCTGCGGACCGAAGCTGGCCCATATCGAGATCATGAAGTGCGCATGTTTCTGGTGCACGTTCTTGATGAGCTGCTGACCGTTGGAGAAGTCCTCTGACAGGAAATCCATGGCGTTCCACAGATAGTTACTTCCCCAGTACTGCCAGTCTTGTATGATACCATCGAGCGGTACCTGCAGTTCACGATACTTATCCACAATGCTCTCCGTCTCAGCAGCGGTCTTGTAACGCTCTTTCGATTGCCAGAAACCGTAGGTCCAGAGCGGGAACATCGGTACATCACCTGTCAGATGGCGCATCTGGGCAATCACGCCGTCGGCCGATCCGCCGTACATGAAATAATAGTCGATACCCTCTCCCACTTCCGAGGTGAACGACATTCCACTGGCGTCATCATCAAACTGCGTGGGCGAATAGTTCTCCCAGTAGAGTCCCCAGCCTTTGATGCTCTGCAGCACATTCTGGAAATCCTCCAGGTTCGACTGCTCCATGCGCTTATGCTCACCACGACGGTTCATCTTTCCGTTCTGAATGGTACCCAGTCCGTAGATGGCCTCATCCTTGTCGAGCAGGAATGTCTGGCGCACCTTTGTCACATCATGACTCTTTTCGCGCAACAGCACTTGTCCTTTGGAAGTAAGGAAAGTCAAACTGCCTGTCTTGGGATCCTGGCGCACCGTCAGTTCTCCACTCGACTGCTCATTTCCCTTCTTCGTTACCTTCACGTCTTCTTTCTTGGCCGTCACCACAAGGGTCTTGGTGGGTTGTCCTTTGACTACATGAACAATCCTGGGTGTTACAAACTCAATCTTCACCTGTTGCGACCAGCCTGCAAGACTCGTCATGACCAGCAACAGGGTCAATACATTCTTCTTCATCATAACTATTCAATTAAATACTAATGGCATAATCCTGTTTCACTTCACTCATCACGAACGTGCTCTCGATGGAACTCAGACTCTCGATATCGCCCAACTTGTTGAGCACGAAGTCCTGATACTGCTTCATGTCTCGCGCGCGTACCTTTAATAAATAGTCATACGCACCCGACGTGTTATAGCACTCCGTCACTTCGGGAATACGAAGAATACGACGGGTGAAGGCATCGGCAATCTCATGGTTGATCTGTTTCAGCTTCACCTTACAGAACACCTGTAGTCCCAACCCTAACTTATCTGCATCGAGCACCGCCACATACTTCTTGATGTAGCCACGACGCTCCAGTCGCTTCTGTCGTTCAAAGACAGGCGTTGGAGTCAGGTGCACTTTATCGGCCAACTCCTTGGTGGTCAGCTTCGCATTCTTCTGCAGCGTTCTCAAAATCTGCAAGTCGGTTTCATCTAATATTTCCATCATCTGCGGTTATTTGTTTTCTATCCGGTAGTAATGATCCCAAAATATAGAATGGTTTTCTATATGATGTGCAAAAATAGAAAAAAAATCTGATATAAACAAGAATGGAGGGAGAACCTTACAAAAAATCTTTTCGACTATAGCAAGTTCCACTTGAAAGAAATCTCATTTTTAAGAAAATTTTAATGTATGGATTGTATGGCTTAAATGATTTTTTTGTATCTTTGCAAGCGGTTAGAGTTTTCCAAAACGGGAAACTTTTTTCAGTCTAGAAAACAAAAAGTTGTCCAAAACGGAAAACTTTTCCTTGCATAAAGAAGTCAATAACTAAAAATACGGACCATACAATGGAGATCAAGAACTTTACCATTACCAAGCGCGACGGATCAAAAGACCGCTTTTCGCTCGACAAGATCATGAATGCCATCGTGAAGGCATTCGACAGTGTTCAACAACCTGCTGAACTTGGAACTATCTCTAAGATTCTCAGCCACTTAGATATGAAGGATGATATCAAGGTGGAGGATATCCAGAATCAGGTGGAAGAGGCTCTGATGCGCGAAGGATACTATAAAGTGGCTAAGTCGTTCATGCTCTATCGCCAGGCTCATAGCGAGGATCGCGAGACCTTGGCAAAGCTGCAGTTCCTTTCCGAATATTGTGATTCGGTAAATGCAGCAACTGGTTCAAAGTATGACGCAAATGCAAACGTGGAGCACAAAAATATCGCCACGCTGATTGGAGAGTTACCCAAATCGAACTTCATCCGACTGAACCGCCGTCTGCTCACCGACCGTATCAAGAAGATGTATGGAAAGCAACTGGCCGATGAGTATATCGACAAGCTGACACACCACTTTATCTATAAGAACGACGAGACAAGTCTGGCCAACTACTGTGCTTCCATCACCATGTACCCCTGGCTCATTGGCGGTACAGCCTCCATCGGTGGTAACTCCACAGCACCTACCAACCTGAAGAGTTTCTGCGGCGGCTTCGTCAACATGGTCTTCATGGTCTCCAGTATGCTCTCTGGTGCTTGCGCCACTCCTGAGTTCCTGATGTACATGAACTACTTCATCGGCAAGGAATACGGACAGGATTATTATAAGCGCGTGAACGACCAGGCCGACCTGAGTTTGAAGAAGCGCACCATCGACAAGGTGATTACCGACTACTTCGAGCAGATCGTCTATTCACTCAACCAGCCTACAGGTGCACGTAACTACCAGGCTGTGTTCTGGAACGTGGCCTACTACGATAAGTACTACTTCGAGAGCATCTTCGGCGACTTCTACTTCCCCGATGGCTCCAAGCCCGACTGGGAGAGTCTGTCATGGCTGCAGAAGCGTTTCATGAAGTGGTTCAACAAGGAGCGTACCAAGACACTCCTCACCTTCCCCGTGGAGACAATGGCACTGCTCACCACCAAGGAGGGCGAGCCCATGGATCCCGAATGGGGCGACTTCACCGCAGAGATGTATTCAGAAGGACACTCGTTCTTCACTTATATGAGTGACAATGCCGACTCGCTCAGCTCTTGCTGCCGTCTGCGCAACGAGATTACCGACAATGGTTTCAGCTACACTCTCGGCGCCGGTGGTGTATCAACAGGTTCCAAGAGCGTGCTCACCATCAACCTGAACCGCTGCATCCAGTATGCTGTGAACAACAAACTCGACTATCTGGAGTATCTGGGAACGGTTATCGACCTGTGCCACAAGGTGCAGCTGGCTTACAACGAGAACCTGAAGGAACTGCAGGCACACGGAATGCTGCCGCTCTTCGATGCCGGTTATATCAATATCGGACGACAGTATCTCACCATCGGTATCAACGGTCTGGTGGAGGCTGCTGAGTTCATGGGACTGAAGATCACGCCGAACGATGACTACCTGCACTTCGTACAGGGCATCTTAGGACTCATCGAGAAGTATAACAAGCAGTACCGCACCAAGGATGTGATGTTCAACTGCGAGATGATTCCGGCAGAGAACGTGGGTGTGAAGCATGCCAAGTGGGATCGTGAAGATGGCTATTTCGTGCCACGCGACTGCTACAACAGCTATTTCTATGTGGTGGAGGACGAGTCGCTTAGCGTAATTGATAAGTTCAAGCTTCACGGCGCACCGTATATCGAACACCTCACAGGTGGTTCCGCCCTGCACATGAACCTCGACGAGCATCTCTCGAAGGAGCAGTATGCGCACTTGTTGAAGGTGGCTGCCAAGGAAGGCTGTAACTATTTCACCTTCAATATCCCCAATACGGTTTGTAACGAGTGTGGTCATATCGACAAGCGCTACCTGAAGGAGTGTCCCCACTGTCATTCAAAGGATGTGGACTACATGACGCGCATCATCGGTTACCTGAAGCGTGTGAGCAACTTCTCACAGGCTCGTCAGGAGGAGGCAGCACGCCGTTTCTATGCCCACGCTGAGTAAGCCAATAGCTAATAGCTAACAGCCAAATGCTGAAGTACGTCAATACGGGCATTGTCTTCCAGGAGATTCCTGACGAGGTGACACTGGCCATCAATATCTCCAATTGTCCGTGCCACTGTCCGGGTTGTCATAGTCATTACCTGTGGGAAGATATCGGTCTGCCGTTAGACACTGATGCCATCGATGCCTTCGTGGAGAAATATGGTAACGACATCACCTGCATTGCTTTCATGGGTGGTGACAGCGACCCGAAGGGGGTGAACCAGCTGGCGTTGTATATCCACGAGGATTACCCGCAGTTTAAGGTGGCGTGGTACAGCGGGCGCACTGTGATCTCTTCGCTCATCATCAAGGCGGATTTCGATTACATCAAGATCGGACCGTATATCCGGCACCTCGGACCGCTGAGTAAACCCACCACCAACCAGCGACTGTACAAGCACGTCGGGAATGGGGAGTTTGAGGATATCACCGCACGTTTCTGGAAAAAGTAATTATTAAGAATAAGTCTATCCCATGTATGCAACCTGGTTGCAAAAAGAACCGATTGGGTCTTTTGCAACTGGGTTGCATCTTTTTTGCCGTACCTTTGCAGCAGAAATTTGAAATACGTCAACAAGAAAGGAAAAAGATATGGCACATCATCATCACGACAAAGAATGCTGTCACGAGCATCATCATGAGCATCATCACGAGCACGAGCATCATCATGAGGGATCGCTGAAAAGTAAGATCATACGCATTGTCATTGCTGCCGTCTTACTCGTTGCTGCTGTACTCATTGAGAAATACAGCAGTCTGTCCACCTGGCAACTGCTGCTGGTCTTCCTCATACCTTATCTATATATAGGTTTCGACACCCTCAAAGAGGCAGCCGAAGGAATTGTCGAAGGCGACTGGTTCAACGAGCATTTCCTGATGTCGATAGCTACTATCGGTGCCTTGCTCATCGGCTTCCTGCCAGGGGCTGAGACGCAGTTCCCCGAGGCCGTCTTCGTGATGCTCTTCTTCCAGGTAGGTGAGCTGTTTGAGGGCTACGCCGAGGGGAAGAGTCGTGAGAGTATTGCCCACCTGATGGATATACGTCCGGACGTGGCTCACTTGGAGCCCACCCCTGACCCCTCCCAAAGGGAGGGGGAAGTGAAGGATGTGCGTCCTGAGGAGGTGGAAGTGGGTTCCTTCATCCTTATCCGTCCGGGTGAGAAAGTGCCGTTGGATGGTATGGTCGTGGAGGGTAGTTCAGCCCTTAACACGGTGGCGCTTACTGGTGAGAGCTTGCCGCGCGACATTACTGTTGGCGACGAGGTGATCTCTGGTTGCATCAACCTGTCGGGAGTTATCAAGGTGCGCACCACCAAGAGCTTTGGTGAGAGTACGGTATCAAAGATCATCAATCTGGTGGAGAACGCCAGCGAGCATAAGTCGAAGAGCGAGACCTTCATCACGCGCTTTGCCCGTATCTATACGCCTATCGTGGTCTTTGCCGCCCTCGCCCTGGCCATCCTACCCCCACTATTTGCTGCCATCACCATTTCCCCATTTAATTTTCAATTGTCAATTTTCAATTCTCAATTCTCTACCTGGCTCTACCGTGCCCTGATGTTCCTGGTGGTATCTTGTCCCTGCGCGCTGGTCATCAGTGTTCCCCTTACCTTCTTCGGTGGTATCGGCGGTGCCTCTCGCAAGGGTATCCTCATCAAGGGCGCCAACTACATGGATATCCTGGCCAAGGTGAAGACCGTGGTCTTTGATAAGACCGGTACCCTCACCCACGGACAGTTCGCCGTGGAAACGGTACATCCGAATCATGGAGAGTCGTCATGTAGTAACACTGCAGCAGACTCTCATCTCTCATCTCTCATCTCTCATCTCCTGCATTTGGCTGCTCACGTGGAGAATCACTCTACTCACCCCATTGCAGCCGCCCTGCGGGATGCTTTCCCAGAGGCAGCTCATGACGATTGCGAGGTGAGTGATATCAAGGAGTTCGCCGGACATGGCATTCAGGCTCGCGTAGGTAACGACATCGTTAGTGTGGGAAACACGAAGATGATGGACAGTTTGGGTGTTGACTGGCACGACTGTCATCATCCTGGAACCATCATCCATGTGGCCATCAATGGGGAATATGCCGGTCATATCGTCATCAACGACATGATCAAGGATGACAGTGCTGAAGCTATCCGACAGCTGAAGGAGTTGGGAGTGGAAAGAACCGTGATGCTTACGGGTGACCGTAAAGAGGTGGCCGACCATGTGGCTAAGGCATTAGGTATCACTGAATACCATGCAGAACTGCTCCCTGCCGACAAAGTAAGCTTCGTTGAACAGGAACTCTCTCACCTCTCATCTCCCAAAGATAGTTCCGCAAAGGTGGCCTTCGTGGGCGACGGCATCAACGATGCGCCCGTATTGGCACGTGCCGATATCGGTATTGCCATGGGCGGATTGGGTAGTGATGCTGCCATCGAAGCAGCCGACATAGTCCTCATGGACGATCAGCCTTCAAAGATTGCCCAGGCTATCCGCATCGCTCGTCGCACCCTCTCCATTGCTCGACAGAACGTATGGTTTGCCATCGGCGTAAAAATCGCCGTACTCATCCTCGCCACCTTCGGTCTCAGCACCATGTGGATGGCCGTCTTTGCCGATGTGGGTGTTACCGTACTGGCCGTACTCAACGCGATGCGAACCATGTATTAAGTCACAGATAATGGATTTCTTATGCTGTGTTTGATTCTAGAGGGATTCTGTTGGATTTCCTTTCAAGAGATTCTATGGAGGTTGTGATTGCACATTTTGTTTGTTTTGTGCAAAAACGCGCGTTTTTATGCACACAAAAGCAAAATGGACAAATTGGACTGGCCAAAAGGGAAAAATGGACTCGTTGCGATTAAAAGGTTTTTCATATCTTTGTATCGTTTAATCAAAAAAGTAGACCATGGACACAGAGAATCAGGAGATGTTGATTACCCAACTGCGCCAAAAGGTGGAGGAAACATTTGGACAGGAAATCAAGACGCCAAAGGATTTCGAGAACCTCTCGCTGGCGGTTAGTGACTGTACAAAAGACTATATCAGTGCCACCACACTCAAACGAATGTGGGGATATCTTACTGAGCCTGTAACACCGCGAAAGGCTACGCTCGACGTGCTGGCTAAGTATGTGGGATACAAGGATTGGGCGGCATTTACCCAAGAAGGACCCGACACTCCCTCCTACTCCCCAGCACCCCCTGTCCGCAAGAGTGGTCTGTCGCGTGTTTTCTTAGTTGCCTTACTGGCTGCCCTGGTCTGCTTGATCGGTTTACTGCTCCTTCGGAACTGCCGGATGTCGAACCGACTCACATCCATAACTGACTCGCTCAAAACTGTCAATGCCGACAAATACGTGATACGTCTCGGACAGACTTTCTCTACCTATGATGATTACCTGCAATTGTTTGGTATTACCCCAGATGACCGTCCTTGGGCACAACCTCTTCCCGGACATCCAGAGATTTGTATCTGGGGTCCTGAATTCCATAATGCCCATTGGCACAATGACGGAAACCCAGATAGTCTGATGCCAACCATCACGGAATACTGGCATGTTGAAGGTGCTGACCCAGAGACCGTTCGCTTGCGGAACATCGACCACTACACCTACCTGCGTTACCGCAAAGAGCTGCGAGTAACCTTTATGAAAGGCCTGCGCGATTCTACCTTCACCTTCCTCGGTCTCTATTCGATGGACCACCAGTTGTCGGATACGAATCGCATTGTCTGGCAACGTGTGGCCGAAGAATGCGACCTCACTCATCTTGATTATTTGGAACAGTTGCGCCGCTGATATTCAGCAAAAGCATCAGTATTAGAAATAAAGAAAAAAGAGACCGGTTTTCGATTGAGATTTTCATTCAATCAAAAACCGGTCCCTCTGATTATTTAAGGATTAGTGGTTACGGAAGTTCCACTTAGAGTTGTCGCTATTGAAATCGTATTCTGCCAGTGTAGGAGTACTGTCAGCAGCGGAATACAACACCATCTTGGTGTTCACACCCTCCTGACCAGGAATCTGCTTCGGCATAATACGGAAGGTACCGTCGATGAGCTGCTCAATGCGCCAGAGCTGCTCAGGAGCGCCTGTGAACTCAGGAACAGATGTCACCTCGCAATTGGCAGTAGCTGCCAGTGCACGATGTGTACCCTCGATCTCGATCTTGTAGTACGGACCACCAAGGTAACCACCAGCATCAGGAGCAGCGGTGATAGTCCATCTCTGATGCGGACGGAACATATAGTCGCCAATACGGATGTCGATGTTTCCAGCAGGCCATGTACCGATTACCTCGCTCAGCGGCTGGTTAGCAACAGGCTCGATCTTCTCGTTAGGATCCTGACGACCCCAGAAACCGCGGCGTGCAGTCTGCATGCGGACGAAGTCAACAGCCAGCTCCAGAGCATAACCACGACGCTCTGACTCGATCTCATAGGTACCCTCCTTGAAGCGGTCGCCAGCTACAGGCCAGCCGTTCTTCCACAACAGAGGACGGATGCCCAATACGCTACGGCCACCCTGATCGAGGTCAGCCTCATAGTGGCAAGACATGATCTCTACACCTTCATCAATAACGGTACGTCCGAAGTGACCAGGACCAACCACACGGTCGCCAGCGGCAATCACCATCTTACCGCCACCCTGCAGCATGTCACGACCTACATTGTCGATGAACGGACCAGTTACATTCTTTGAACGACCTACCACAATATTATAGGTAGAGTTCACACCGTCGCAGCAAGTGCCGTGAGTACCGAGCAGATAGTACCAACCATCACGGTAGATAAGGTCGGTAGCCTCACAGTCGATAGCAATATCCTTCTCTACGTTACCCTCCACACGCTTACCTGTGTTAGGATCGATCTCAATGATACGGATAAAGCCGAAATAAGTTCCATAGCAAGCCCACAGACGACCCGTTGTAGGATCGAGCAGCAGACCTGGGTCGATGGCATCAGCATCCTCCAAACCGTCGGAAGCTGCTACCTGGATTGCCTCAGAATACTTGAAATCAGGAGACTTCGGATCGAGTGTCTTGTTCCACATGGTAAGGATACGACCGTTATGGCCGCCACCCAGACCACCACCTGTGGCACCGTAGATCACCAGATAACGATCACCGATCTTGAGCACATCAGGTGCAGCACCGCCACCAGGACGTTCTGCGCCAGAGTTCCATGTCCAGCCGTCCTCAGAGATCAGACCGCCACCACCTGTTCCAAATGTATAGTATTTTCCGTCACACTCTGCGATTGTCGAAGGGTCGTGGATATAAGGACGACCGATCTGTGCCTGTGCCGACTGGGCCAGCATCACTGCTGCCGTCAAGGCAGCGCCAGCCAATGTATATCTGAAATTCTTTTTCATCTCCTTATCTTATTTAAAACTTACAGAATAATTCTTGACTGGTTGTCCCTTCTCGTCAATGAAACGTACACAGAAATCGCTCATGCCGGGGCCATTGATGACAGCACCACGCAGGATGTTCTTTCCCTTCTTCAGGGTAACACGCTGAGAAACGGCATCATCGCGCACCATACGGCGGTCGCCAGAAAGCAGAAGTGTCTTCTCGCCATTCAGCCACCACATGGAAGCGGAGTTAGAACCTACGGCCAGGCGTACGTTCTTGATCTCCTCTGAGCAATTGATTACAGTTACAGCCCAGAACAGCACACCGTACATCTGCTTCTCCAGACCAGTGGCGAAACGGAACAGCTTCACGTTATACAGCTTGCTGTCGAGTGCATGCCACTGCAGGGTCTCTTCACCCACCTTCACCTTCTGGCCATCCTTGGGCACATCGGTGAACTGACCTTTGAAATACACTGTGTCGAACGCTGCCTTCAGATAGGTATCCGTGAACACCGTGTTACTACGGTTGGGTTTGGAAATAGGCTCCAACAAGAGCCAACGGTGTACGAATCCCTCATCATCAGGCGACATGGTCTGTCCTGAGGGCTGTGCAAAATACACGTCCAAGCCAGGTGCCTGCTTCTGTGCATTTCCACAGAGACATGCCATACATCCGGCCATCATGACAAATAGTTTGATTCTCATAATTATAAAATTGGTAATAAGCGTGCCAACAGGCACAATGAAACGTTAGATTATTTTTACGGATGCAAAGATAACAAAAAACATGTATTCGGAGTTTTCGAGATGTATCATAAACATTATAATATGAAACTTTATTAAAATCTTTTGGTTTTTCGCTCACTTATCCGTACCTTTGCAAAAAAGGACAGGTTATGAGATGGAAATCCATGATAATCACGCTACTACTCTGTTTGTCGGTTGTAACATTTGCCGGTGAACAGCCCACATACATGCAGGAATGGAAGGCAGGAAGTATTGTATCATTAAACGAAGTGGAGGCATACGGTATCGACAACTGTTTCGTGGCCGAAGAGATCAGTGATGCACTGTTTGAACGCATGCAGGGGAAGTCGTATAAGAAGAATTGTACCATTCCCCGGAGTCAGCTGCGCTACCTGCGCCTACTGCACAAGAACAACAAAGGAGAGATTTTATTGGGCGAGATGGTGTGCAATGTTGCCATCGCCAACGATCTGGTGGATATCTTCCGTAAGCTCTACGAAGCCTCCTACCCCATTGAGCGGATGGTACTGATAGATGACTATAATGCCGACGACGAGACCTCCATGCGGGCCAACAACACCAGCTGTTTCAACTTCCGCACCATCGCAGGCAGTAAGAAGCTATCCCACCACGCCCGAGGAACGGCGGTAGATATTAACACCTTATATAATCCTTATTATAAGAAACGTGCCAACGGTACCGTTGTGGTACAACCCGCTACGGGCCGACGGTATGTCAACCGCAAGGGTAATTTTCCCTACAAGATTGTCAGGGGCGACCTCTGCTACCGGCTGTTCATCCAGCATGGTTTCACATGGGGAGGAGCCTGGCGCGACAGGAAGGACTATCAACATTTTGAAAAATCGATCAACTAAAGGATATGGATAAGACAGATATCAAATCACTGAACGCCTACATGAGTGAGATCAGTGAAGGAGAGTTGCTCACCGATGAGCAGGAGAAGATCTTAGCAGAGCAGATCCAGAAAGGTAACAAGTATGCCCTGGACGAACTGACGAGTGCCAACCTGCGTTATGTGGTCAAGGTAGCCAAGCAATATACCGGAAGAGGCGTTGCGTTGGAAGACCTGATCAGCGAAGGGAATATCGGTTTGATGAGGGCAGCCGAGAAGTTCGATGCTGCCAGGGGGAAACGCTTCGTGACGTTCGCCGCCCCCTTCATCAGGAAAAGCATTGAAGAGGCCATCGACAAGCAGGAAGGAAGCAGTCAGCCCATTTCCGTGGATGAACCGATACCCTTAGGCAGTCAGAACAACTTCAGTCTGCTGAACGTCCTGGAGGACAAAGACGCACCCCGGGCCGACCAGCATACGGAGCAGGAGGCGCTGATTCTTGAGTTGAAGAAGGTGATTGATGTGCTCGATGAACGGGAGCAGACCGTGATCAAGTATTTCTTCGGTATCGAGTGCGACCATCTCACCATGGCCGAGATTGCCACGACAATGGGCATCAAGCGCGAAAGGGTTCGTCAGATCCGCGACAAGGCAGTGAGGAAACTGCGCAAGGCAAATAGTAATTTACCTGAACTGCTCTAACAACAATGGTATATCCTGCCACTTTCGAACAGAAAATCGGCTTTGACGAAATCAGGACCTTGCTCAAAGGATACTGTATGAGTACCTTGGGCAAGGACGAGGTGGATGCGCTCAAGTTCTCAACTCAGGCAAAGGAAATCAACGAACTACTGACGCACATCAGGGAGTTCAGGAGAATCATGGAGGAGAGCGATGACTTCCCCCTACAGTATTTCTTTGATGTTAGGGAAGCGGTAAGCAGACTGCGCCTGGAGGGTACACACCTCGAGGAGAACGAGCTGTTCGACTTGAAACGGTCGTTGGAAACCATTCACGCCATTGTCCATTTCCTGAACAGGAGTACCGACGAGAAATTCCTCTACCCTGCCCTGCAGCGGTTGACGGAAGAGGTGATGACATTCCCGCAGCTGATCCGGCGCATCGACCAGATTCTCGACAAGTTCGGAAAGATCAAAGACTCCGCCTCAACGGAACTGGCCAAAATCCGACAGGAACTGAGTAAGACAGAAGGCAGCATCTCACGCACCTTATATAATATACTACGGGCAGCACAGAGCGAAGGACTGGTGGAGAAGGATGTTACACCAGCCATGCGCGACGGCAGGTTGGTGATTCCTGTATTACCCGGCATGAAAAGGAAGATCAAAGGTATCGTCCATGACGAGTCGGCATCGGGTAAGACGGTCTTCATTGAACCCACAGAGGTGGTGGAGGCGAACAACAGAATCCGTGAGCTCGAGGCTGAGGAACGAAGGGAGATTATCCGCATCCTCACGGAGTTTGCCCAACAGGTACGACCGCATGTTCAGGACATCCTTCTATCTTATCAGTTCCTGGCCAAGATTGATTTCATCCGCGCCAAGACCGTCATGGCCCAGCATTTCAAAGCCATAGAGCCTACAGTAGGTTCCAAGCCCCATATTGACTGGATCCAGGCTATTCATCCGCTGCTGCAGATTTCCTTGGAGAAACAGGGGAAGAAGGTGGTTCCGTTGGATATCCTGCTCACCCCAGAAAAGAGAATCCTCATTATCTCCGGACCGAATGCCGGGGGTAAGTCGGTTTGTTTGAAAACCACCGGACTCCTGCAATATATGTTGCAATGCGGTCTTTCGGTACCCATGCGTGAGAACAGTAAGACCGGCGTGTTCAACCATATCCTGATAGATATCGGTGATGAGCAGAGCATCGAGAATGACCTGAGTACCTACTCCAGTCATCTGCTCAACATGAAGAACATGATGAAGGCCGCCAACGACAAGACACTGATTCTCATCGACGAGTTCGGAACAGGTACGGAACCGCAAATCGGTGGAGCTATTGCCGAGAGCGTACTCAACCAGTTCTGCAAGAAGCAGGCTTGGGGTGTGATTACCACCCACTACCAGAACCTGAAGCACTTTGCCGACAGTCATCCGGGTGTTGTCAACGGTGCCATGCTCTACGACCGTCATCAGATGCAGGCCCTGTTCCAGCTGCAGATTGGTCAGCCCGGTAGCTCGTTTGCCATCGAGATTGCCCGTAAGATCGGTCTGCCTGAAGAGGTGATCCAGGATGCTTCCGACATCGTGGGCAGCGATTATATCCAAAGCGACAAGTACCTGCAGGATATTGTTCGCGACAAGCGGTACTGGGAGAGCAAACGACAGAATATCCATCAGCATGAGAAGAACATGCAGCAGACCATCGCCCGCTATGAGGCAGAGGTGAAAGAAGTGATGGAGCAACGCAAGGAAATCCTGCAGCGGGCCAAGGAACAGGCTGCCGAACTATTGAGGGAGAGTAACCGCAGAATCGAGAACACCATCCGTGAGATCCGTGAGGCACAGGCTGAGAAGGCAGAGGCCAAGCGCCTTCGTGAGGAGCTGGAGTCCTTCAAACAAGAGGTTGAAGAGGTTGACAGCACGGCGAACGACGAGATGATCGCCCGTAAGATCAAACAGATACAGGAAAGGAAGGAAAGGAAGGAGAAGAGAAGAAAAGAAAAAGCAGCTGCCGCAGCAAAGGCAGATGCGAACAAGACAGTAGCACCCTCACAACCCACCGCCAAGCCCGTGCTCACCGTTGGCTCTACCGTCAGAATCAAAGGTCTTACCACCGTTGGTAAGATTGAAGCCACCGACGGGAAGATGGCCACCGTGATCTTCGGTGATATGCGTACGAAGATGCGACTGGAACGACTGGAGCCCGCAACGGTGAACGAAAAGAAGCAGGACGGCAGTGGTTCAGGTGTCGGTAGTCTGCAGACCTTCTCCCCCTCCTACTCCACTTCCACCCGGGAAACCATCGACCAGCGAAGGAGCCAGTTCAAGCAAGATCTGGATGTGCGGGGCATGCGTGGTGACGAGGCCATCAATGCCGTCACCTATTTCATCGATGACGCCATTCTGGTGGGAGTCAGCAGGGTACGCATTCTCCATGGCACAGGAACAGGTATTCTCCGACAACTCATCCGTGAATACCTGGCTGCCATTCCCAATGTCACCCACTTCGCCGATGAGCATGTGCAGTTCGGAGGAGCAGGAATCACGGTTGTTGATCTTGAATAGGCACAAAAAAAGATTGTCTCACCACGAGTGTGAGACAATCCTATCATTCTTTTTGGTTGTTGTAGTCTTACTTCACCTTGTCAACGATGGCCTTGAAAGCCTCAGGGTTGTTCATGGCGAGGTCGGCAAGCACCTTACGGTTGATCTCGATACCGGCCTTGTGCAAAGCACACATCAGCTGTGAATAGTTCAAGCCTTCCATGCGGGCAGCAGCATTGATACGCTGGATCCACAATGAACGGAAGTTACGCTTCTTGTTCTTACGATCACGATATGCATAGGTAAGACCCTTCTCCCAAGTATTCTTGGCAACGGTCCACACATTCTTACGAGCTCCGAAGTAACCACGGGTAAGCTTAAGAATTCTCTTTCTCTTTGCTCTTGAAGCAACATGATTTACTGATCTTGGCATAATTCTTTTCCTTTCCTAATTAATGATTAACGAAGGCACAGCAAATCGCGCACCTGCTTCATGTTACTGTTGTCTACAATCGCCTGATGAACCAGATTTCTCTTCTGCTTCTTGGTCTTCTTTGTCAGAATGTGGCTGTGATAAGCGTGATGACGCTTGATCTTGCCTGTACCGGTGAAACGGAATCTCTTCTTGGCACCGGAATTTGTCTTTACTTTTGGCATTTTTTGAATACTTTAAATGGTTATTACTATCATTGTGCCGTGGCAACGTATATACCAGACGTTACGCACAAGCTTTAATCCTTATTTTCCTTCAGCTTCTTCAGGATGTCCTCGCCACCTTTCACGTTAGCGAACAAACCACCGTTGGTTGCAGTCTCCTCCTGCTCGGTCTGTTTCTGCTGCAAGGCAGCCTCTTTGGCCTCAGCTTCACGCTTCTCGCGGTCCATCTTCTGCTGACTCTTCTTAGCCACGCCTGCCTTCTTCGGCGACAGATAGAGGAACATCTTCTTACCTTCCAGACTCGGCATCTGCTCTACCTTACCATACTCTTCCAAGTCGTTGGCAAAACGCAGCAACAGTACCTCGCCTTGTTCCTTGAAAAGAATGCTTCGTCCACGGAAGAACACATAAGCCCTTACCTTGTTTCCATCCTCCAGGAACTCCTTTGCATGCTTCAGTTTGAAGTTGTAGTCGTGATCGTCGGTCTGGGGTCCGAAACGGATCTCCTTCACCTCCTGCTTCACCTGCTTGGCCTTCATTTCCTTGGCACGCTTCTTCTGCTGATAGAGGAACTTACTATAGTCGATGAGACGACAAACAGGGGGATTGGCATTCGGTGAAATCTCAACAAGGTCCACACCCTGTTGACGCGCCATGTCCAAGGCCTGTCTTGTTGGCAGAACCATTGAATCACCATCACCCACAATACGTACTTCGCGTACCCGAATCTGCTCGTTCACACGGTACTGCTGTCCTTTCTTGTCGTTCCTCATTAACTGTTTTTAGTTCTACTTATTTCGAAATCGGCTGCAAAGGTACTATTTTTCTTTGAACTTTGAGCTTTGAACTTTGAACTTTATGATTACTATTATGCAATTTTAACAAAGTTTAATTATATAAGGTCTTAGGTCAAATCATAAAGATCAAAGTTCAATGTTCAAAGATCAATGTTAAAAGTCCTTCGTCATCTCAGCCACCTTGGCATTCACCTCATCGATGAATTCCTGAATGGTCTTCATGCTCTGCTCGCCGCCACCCTGCGGACGAACGGCTACAGTACCGTCCTGCTGCTCCTTCTCACCCACAATCACCATGTAGGGAACACGCTTCATCTCATTGTCGCGAATCTTACGTCCCAGTTTCTCGTTACGCAGGTCGAGTGTGGCACGAACACCCTGTGCATCAAACTTCTTTGCCACTTCCTTGGCATAGTCGTTATACTTCTCCGACAGCGGCAGGATAGCCACCTGGTCAGGCGTGAGCCACAAGGGGAAATGACCGCTGGTATGCTCGATGAGCACGGCGGTGAATCGCTCCATGGAACCGAACGGTGCACGGTGGATCATCACAGGCGTCTTCTTGGTGTTATCCTCATCCGTATATTCCAGTTCGAAACGCTTCGGCAGGTTGTAGTCAACCTGGATAGTACCCAGCTGCCAACGACGACCGATAGCATCCTTGATCATGAAGTCGAGCTTCGGACCATAGAAAGCTGCCTCACCATACTCCACCTTGGCCGGCAGACCCTTTTCCTCACAGGCCTCCACGATAGCCTTTTCGGCCAATGCCCAGTCCTCATCGGTACCCACATACTTGTCATGGTCGTTAGGATCGCGCAGCGAAATCTGTGCCTCGAAGTTAAAGCCGAAGGCGGTAAGCACGATGTTGATGATATCCATCACGTTCAGGAACTCCTGCTTCACCTGGTCGGGACGACAGAACAGGTGCGCATCATCCTGCGTAAACGAGCGCACACGAGTCAGACCGTGCAGCTCTCCACTCTGCTCATAACGATATACCGTACCGAACTCAGCCAAACGGAGAGGCAGGTCACGGTATGAACGCGGCTTGGAAGCGAAGATCTCGCAGTGGTGCGGACAGTTCATCGGCTTCAGCATATACTCCTCACCCTCCTCAGGAGTGGTGATAGGACGGAATGAGTCCTTACCATAGTGAGCATAGTGTCCGGAAGTGATATAGAGGTTCTTGCTACCGATGTGCGGAGTGATCACCTCCTGATAGCCGAAACGCTTCTGAACCTTGCGCAGATGATCCTGCAGACGGAGGCGCAGCTCCGTTCCCTTCGGCAGCCAGATAGGCAGACCCTTACCCACCTTCTCGGAGAACATGAAGAGTTCCATCTCCTTACCGATCTTACGGTGGTCGCGTTTCTTAGCCTCCTCAAGCATCACGAGGTATTCGTCGAGCATCTTCTTCTTGGGGAAGGAGATACCATACAGACGCTGCATCTGCTCACGGGTAGCATCACCACGCCAGAAAGCGCCAGCCACGCTGGTCAGCTTCACGGCCTTGATCTCACCTGTGTTCACGAGGTGCGGACCACGACAGAGGTCGGTGAAGTTACCTTGTGTATAAGTAGTGATCGTACCATCTTCCAGGTCCTGATCGATATGTTCGCACTTGTAGGTCTGACCGTCTGCAGCAAACTCCTTCAGGGCATCAGCCTTAGCCACCTCACGGCGAACCACCGGTTCCTTCTTGCCAGCCAGTTCCTTCATCTTGTTCTCGATCTTAGCGAAGTCGCCTTCCCTGATCTGCTCGCCATCGGGCAGCAGCACATCATAGAAGAAACCGTTCTCGATAGCCGGTCCGAATCCGAACTGGATACCCGGATAGAGCTCCTTCAGGGCCTCAGCCAGCAAGTGTGCGCTGGTGTGCCAGAAGGTGTGCTTACCTTCCTCATCCTCCCATTTGTAGAGGGCAAAGGTAGCATCCTCCATGATAGGACGGTTCAACTCCACTGTCTCCCCATTCACACCGCAGCTGATGACGCTACGTGCCAAGGCAGGAGAGATGCTCTCGGCAATTTCGAGTCCTGTCACGCCCTGCTCATACGAGCGAACAGAGCCGTCTGGAAATGTAATGTTAATCATTTTATCGTTGTTTATAGAAAATTTGCCTGCAAAGTTACGAATAAGTGAGAGAAGTACAAAATAAATCCGTTTATTTTTATTGTTAAACATGAGTACCTTCAGTGTACCCTCACTCCTTATCCCTATACTGCTTAATCACGCTATACGCATCATACAGACCGCGTTCGCCCGCCTTACTCAGGTCGTCTATACCCTCTTTCCTCTTTCCGGTGCGGATAAGGATCAGTCCGCGGTTATAATATGCCTCCGCCAGATTCGGCTCCAAGGCAATGGCCCTGGTATAGTCGTCTAACGCATGCTGATAATCCTGACGAGAAGCATAGACGTTACCACGGTCGTAGTAGAGGAACGCATTCTGCGGATTCCTTTTGATAGCCTCTTCGAAATCCGACAAGGTGCGGGCGGTCTTCAGGTTGGCTTCCATGCCCTGCGCCTGTGTGAACTCGTTCATCAGCGCCTGGCACACAGCCCGTTGCCAATAAGCAACCGACGAAGTACTGTCGGTCTGGATATAAGCCGAGAGGTCGTTGATGGCCTCATCGAAGTTCTGCACCACCGTATAGGCCACGGCCCGTTCAATGAGCAGCGAGCGGTCTTTGGTGAAGTCCTTGATCCCTGCAATCCGCTCCGACAGGTTATCAATCAAGGTAAAGAAAGTCTGTGTCTCCTCCTGCGTTAGCGCCTTATCGTGGGTACGCACATAGATGGGCTGCGAAGGATGAGCAGTGGTGTTGAAGTGCTCCACGTCGCTGTCGAAGGCATTGAACGATTTCACCCCTTCCGACTGTCGGCGATAGGAGAGCACATACATCGGCATCAGGTCTTCATCCACCTTGCGGTTCTGCACCTTTCCACGATACGCACTGGCATATTCATGCTCCACCTCGTTCTCGTCGGCCTCCACCAGCTGGTTGTATTTGTCCATGTCGATGTCGCTCTGCTTGCGCACCTCCTTCTGCTTACTCTTGCTCCACCGCGGCTGAATACCCAGATGCTTGTCCATCTGCGCTTTGAGGATGCGGAACTCATCCAGCTCCGCCTTGGCCGTCATACCCAGACGACGGTAACAGTTGGCACGATATTGCAGACCCGTCCAGAAGTTCGGGAACTCATCGATTACTCGGGTATAGTCGCGTATGGCCCCTTGCAGATCGCCTGTCCTGTCGAGCAGCAGCGCACGGTTGAAGATAGCCATGATATTGTTCGGCTCCTTACTGATAATGAAGTCGAAATCGTCGATGGCGCGATTATCGTCACCCACCTGCACGCGCAGCTGTCCGCGGTTATAATGTGCCAGGAAGTTGTTGGGATCCAGTTCGAGCGCCTTGTCGTAATCAGCCATGGCGCCCCGTAGGTTATTGATATTGTAGCGCGCTAAGGCACGGTTCACGTAGTTTCCTACCACCGACGGCTTCAAATGAATAGCCTTGCTCAGTTGATCATCCGCATCTTTCCATTTCTTCCTACTCAGACTGATCATTGCCCTTACCGTCCAAGCCTCTCCATCGTAGGGATCCAATTCCAACGACTTATCCAGGAACGTAGAAGCCTTCACCGTATCTTTCTGCTGCATGCACACCTCCGCCTTCAGCTGATACACCTTCGCGTTGGTCTTCCAACGGTTCATCATCGAGTCGAGCTCGAAGTTCGCCTTGTCATAGTCCTTGTCATGAATACGACAGAGAGCGCGGTTGAACCACAGCGCCTGACTGGTAGGATCATGGAGGATGGCCATGTCGTAATCGGCTGCCGCCTCCTTATATTTCTTCATACGGATGCGGCACACGCCACGCAGGTCGTAGATGCCCGAAATATACGGATTCAGGTTGATGGCCTCGCTACAGTCCGTCTCAGCTCCTTGGAAATCATCCAGATAGTATTTGGCCACGGCCCGATAGAACCACGGCTCATAAAGATAAGGTTTGGCGTTGATTACCTGGTTGAAATACTGCATGGAGAGCACATAGTCTTCATAGTAAAGTGCGCCCCTACCCGCATTCAACACCCGGTCGATATTGTATTGCGCATGTGTAGTAAGAGGAAACACGAAGACAAGACAGAAAGCCACAAACGACAAAAGGTAGCGAAGTCCTTCACTACCCCAACCCCTTTTCCGGTCCTTCCCTGTCTTCATGGATTGATGCCCTCCATTTCTATAACTATCAACTGTCCGCTCGGCTTTGCCGCTTCGCTGCGCGAAGAACTATCAACTGTCAACTATCAACTGTCAACTACAAACTGTCATCTTCTCACTGGTTTGGTGCGGTAAGAGCAGCGGTACTTACCCAGTGTAAGAGCTTTCAGCTTGTTCTTGATGAGCTGACGGCGCAGTGGTGATATCCTGTCGATGAACATATGTGCATCCAGATGGTCGAACTCATGCTGCATCACACGGGCCAGATAGCCGTCCACCCACTCCTCGTGCTCATTGCGTTCAGCATCCTCGTATTTCACACGGATGCGCGTGGCACGAGTCACACTCTCATGAATGCCAGGAAGCGACAGACAGCCCTCTTCCATGGTTTCCGTCTCACTATCGTCAAACTCAAGGATATGCGGATTGATGTACACCTTCTTGAAATCCTTGTATTCGGGCAGGTCTTCCGAGAGCACATCCAGATCAATCACAGCCACGCGGATATTAAGACCGATCTGAGGAGCTGCCAATCCCACACCCTCGCTGGCTGTCAGTGTTTCAAACATATTGGCAACCAGTTCGTCAAGCTGGGGATAATCCTTGGGAATATCCACCGACTCCTTCCGGAGTACTGGCTGACCATATATATAAATAGGTAATACCACTTTAAGAATTGAAAATTGAAAATTGAGAATTGAGAATTAACTTCGTTGACTTTTGGAGCGAAGGTAGTCTTCGAGGATGATGGTGGCACTGATCTTGTCAACCAACGCCTTGTCCTGCCGAGCCTTCTTACGGAGTCCGCCGTCGATCATGGCCTGGTGAGCAAGGACAGAGGTGAACCGCTCATCCACATACTCCACGGGAACGTCGGGCATTTCCTTCTTCCACCTGTTCACGAACTGCTCCACCCGCTGCAGGTTCTCACTCGGCTGTCCGTTCGTTTGTAGCGGTCGGCCGATAATGATCCTCTCCACCTGTTCGTGTGAGAGGTAGTCCTTCAGGTAGTCAAACAGCTCAGAAGTAGAAACAGTCGCCAACCCATTGGCAATAATCTGCAACGGGTCGGTGACTGCTATACCTGTACGTTTCTTTCCGTAATCTATCGATAGAATGCGTGCCACAGCTGATTACTGCTGGTTAAACAGCAGCCATGCATCAGCATATTCGCCAGCACGGAAGTCATTGCGGCTGCGCACGGCACTTGCCTTATCGTCGAACGTGGTGGCTACCACACGATACATATTGTTACTGCTGTTGAAAGCAACCTGTGCAGGATAACCGGCATTACGCAGACGCTGAGCCAGACCCACGGCATTTGCCTTTACAGAGAAGGAGCCAACAACCACGCTGAAGCTCTTCAGACCGGCACCATCAACCACCTGCAGCTTCTCCGGGCGTACAGAAACATTGTCAACATTATCAACGACTACTGTCTCAGTTGAAGGACGAGTCTGTACCGGAGCTACGACAGGAGTCTCCTCGTAATTGTTGTTGTTGGCCATATTGGCCTCTTCCTGAGCCTTTGCCTTGTCATAAGCCTTACGATAGGCACTCTCAGAAGATTTACAACTTGTAAAAGCCAATGCAACAGCTAAACCTGCGCAAACTAACATGTACTTTTTCATAACTTTCTCTTTGTTGTTTAATATTGAACTTAGTTATTTGCAAAATTAGTAATTGATTGTGCGAAATTACACAAAATCGCGCAAAATCAAGGAAAAAACGTGCATAAAGTTTGTTAAATGACATAAATACATAGATTTTAACAAAAAATCAGTGTATTTTTTGCGGTAGAATGCAAAAGAATGCTTATATTTGCGAATGATTTAGAATATTCAACAATTAAATAATAAGCGTATGAAAACAATCAGTTTTATTGGTGCATTCCTCAGCGGTGCCCTCGCAGGTGCTGCTCTTGGTCTGTTGGCTGCCCCCGAAAAGGGTTCCGACACACGTGAAAAGATTACAGATGCCATCGACGACTTCTGCAAGAAGCATAATATCAATTTGAGCCGTAAGGAGATCGTTGATCTCGCTGATGATATCAAAGAGGCGGCTGCTGACATCGCAGAATAATTAGGCACATGTTTTCGAGCGACAAGAATATCGAGACCATCGGACAGCTGGTCGAGGTGATCAGACATTACGTCGGTCTGCAGAACGAGTATCTGCGGCTGGATGTCATTGAGAAGGTGGTGCGCCTGATAACGGCGTTGGCCATTGCCGCCGTCACCTTCCTCATCATCCTGATCATCTTTATCTACCTGTCGTTTGCTGCTGCCTACGCCCTGGCGCCCCATGTGGGGCATCCCGTGGCGTTCCTCATCGTAGCGGCATTCTACATCTTGGTATTCTTGTTGTTCCTTGCTTTCAGAAAGTCGTGGGTAGAGAAGCCGCTGGTGCGCTTCCTGGCCAGTCTGCTCATGGAAAAATAACGGTTTATGATAGAGAACGAGAACACCCCCGCCTACACCACCTTACGGTCGATCGAGGAACGTAAGCTGCAGTTGCTGAAGGAAATCCGCAAAGACAACCAACAGATCAACAAGTTACGCAAGCAATTGTTTGCGAAGCCTACGGCGTTGACCACGCGTAGGGGCAGGAAGATGAGTGTGCAGGGTTTGATGAGCACCAGTGCCGGTGTGTTCGATGGTCTCCTTCTCGTATGGAAGCTTTATCGAAAGTTCAAGAAGTAACTCTCATCTCTCTTCTTTAATGTTTAATCTTTAATGTTTAATCTTTCATCTCTCATCTCACACACCTCCCCGTCGTATGCCAATTGAATGTCGGGGGGCAGTATTCGGTTCACTTCTTCATGTAGTCCTATGTCGTGGCACATATGTGTCAGGAATGTTCTCTTGGCCCCCACCCTACGGGCAAATTTCACGGCATCATCCACATTCTGGTGCGAATGATGATCAGGTTTGAAACGCAGGGCATTCACCACCAGGATGTCTGGGTTCATCACAAAGGGCAGCTCACTGTCGTCCATCGTCTTCATATCCGTGATATACACCAGGTTCTGAATGCGGAACCCGGTGATGGGCAGTTTACCGTGATACACGCAGAAGGGAATCACCTCCAGTTCGTTTACCTGAATAGGCTGATGGTATTGTAAGGTATGGAGATTGATCTTGGGCGCCCCGGGATACCTGTTCTCGGCAAAGCAATAAGGCACCGTGTTCATGAGTCCTCGCGAGGTGATCTCATCGGCATAGATATTCACCTCGCCGAACTGACAAAAGGGTCGGATATCATCCAGACCGCCCACATGGTCGTAATGGATATGGGTTACCAGCACGGCATCGATCTTCCTGAACGACTGCCCCAGCATCTGCTGACGGAAGTCGGGTCCTGGATCAATCAGGATGCGTGTCCGCTCCGTCTCCACCATGGCCGAAGCCCGCAGGCGCTTGTCGTGTGGATCCTTACTCTGACACACCTTGCAGGTGCAGCCAATGGCTGGTACACCCACCGATGTTCCCGTGCCTAAGAACGTAATTTTCAATTTTCAATTATCAATTATCAATTAAACAATATTTACCTCGGGGTAAATATTGATTCCAAATTTCTCCTTCACATCCCGTCGGATGGCCTCACAGAGTCGCACCACCTCATCACCCGTTGCACCGCCGCGGTTCACCAGTACCAGGGCCTGCTTGGCATGAACGCCAGCACGACCTAACGATTTCCCCTTCCATCCGCACTGCTCAATCATCCAGCCGGCAGGAATCTTCACATGCTCTTCGTCCACATCATAATGTGGCATTCCCTCATAAAGAGCGGCCAGCTCCTCGTATTTCTCACGAGGCACCACAGGATTCATGAAGAAACTGCCTGCATTCCCTTCCACAGCAGGATCAGGAAGCTTGTTCTGACGAATCCCGATGATCGTGCTGCGCAGATCGTCAGCCGTTGGCTTGTCAATCCCCCTCCGTTCCAGCTCCGCCCGTATGTTTCCATACGCCACGTTCAACTGCGTTTCCGCTGGCAGGAGATATTCCACAGCCGTAATCAGGTATTTGTTTTTCCAAACGGTCTTGAACTTACTCTTCCTGTAACCGTAGTCGCAATCAGCGGGAGCAATCGTCACCCGCTCGCCAGTGGCAATGTCCACCGCCTCTATCGAAGCTACGAACTCGCTCACCTCCGAACCATAGGCCCCGATATTCTGCACCACCGAAGCACCTACCTCGCCAGGAATCAGCGACAGGTTCACCAAGTGTCCTAAGCTCTCGCCTACGCACCAAGCCACCACATCATCCCACAGCTCTCCGCTGCCGCAGCGCACCACAGTGGCACCATCCTCACAGGTTCTTTTCTCGATACCTTTGATCACCGAATGCACCACGATGCCCTCAAAATCGGCTGTCAGCAGCAGGTTACTCCCACTGCCTATGATAAGGAAAGGCTCCTGCCCGGCACGCAAAACAGCAGCTATCTGCTGCGCATCCTCCACGTTGGCATACTCCATGAACCGGCTCGCCTTCGCTTCCATGCCGAAGGTGTTATGGTGTTTCAAGCTATAGTTGCGTAAATCTTTCATGCAGTAGTTGTTATTCCACCAGCTTCACCAGTTTCCAGGCGTTGCCAATCATCTTGAACGTCATCTCCAGTTCCTGTCCGTTGGAAATACCGCGCAACAGCAGGATCTTCTGACTGCCCTTGGTGAAGTTCTCGCCATATACCACATTATATAAGGTACCTGAGGGCAACTCCCCCGGCGACACCTCCTCCCATTGGTCGGGCGTGATATTCTCGTGCATCTCCTTCGAGTCATCATCAGGATCCGGTCCCCGGAACTCCATGGTTTCATTCAGACTGGCATGTTGGAAGGCGCTGTCGGTGGCGAAATGCTCATAGAAGTTCAGGAACGAAGCATTTCCGTTCAGATCAATATCGTTCTCCACCACCGATGTCAGCATCCACTGACCGTTCAGTCGGTCGAAGTGATAACTCATCACCTTCTTTTCATCCAGGAAGATCTTCTCCACCGACACATGGTTGATGCTTGTATCCTTCGAGAGTTTCAGATCCTTTTTTGAATCCAGGATCTGCGTATAGAAATTCTGCGGGAAATAGAACCGTTCCATCTTCCACTCCTTCTTGCTGCGGGCCACCGGTTTCTGTCCCTCGCCCATCAGCGGGAACTGGATACGACTCATCTGGAACTTCCGGTTACTGGCGAAATTGAAGAAGAAATCGTCGAAGAGTTCATCCGCCGCCTTAGGTATGGGTTGTTCAGAGATCAGTTCCTCCAACGTGTCCATAGCTATCGTGTCTGCCAGGGAATCCACCATGATACTATCATCCATGGACACAGGCTTTTTGTCGGTGCAGCCCGTTGTCCATAGCATCATGCAGACGCATGAAATGACGACTATCCAAAAACCTTTTTTCATTCTTTTTCCCCAATTTCTTGGTTATCCTCTCAAATTTGGTACAAAAGTACGAATAAGTGAGGGAAAAACCAAACAAAAACAACTTTTTGTTTGTTTTTCCGAACGAAAGTACTTTCGGCGAAGCCAAAGGTACGAATAAGCGAGAACAATACAAAATAAATAAGGATTTATTTTTATTTTCGAACCGACGGAGCAGCGAGGGCCATCAAGTTTACTTGAATGGCAGAGTCGTGACGGAGGAAAACGAAGTTAACGAAAGTACCTTCGGCGAAGCCAAAAGTACGATTAAAGTGAGGGGGCTGAGGGGGTTGAGGGGGTTGTTTTTATAACATTATAGAAAACTAATAAACTAATAAAAAACTCGCGCGCACGAAAATATATAAAGTTTAGAAAAGTACACCCTCTCCCCCCTCACATCATCCTTTCAACACTCAGTTATCAGCCTTATAACACCTTCTAACCAGCCTTATAACTCCCCGTTATCAGCCTTGTAACAACCTCCATTCTTTTTTAACGGACAAACAGTTATAATTCCACAAAGCATAACATGTAGCTATGCGACAAATAATTGATGCATGAAGGCGATTTGTCGCAATTTTCGGCGTTTGTCGCAACAACTCTGAACAAAATAGGGACGAAAAGTAGGAAGGGGAGCCACTCAACCTTATCTTTGTAGTCTAAACATCAAGTTTACGTCCCAACCAGCAAAAAAAAAAGCGATAAAATATTATGTATATTGTTCAAGATTTTGTAACTTTGTGCCATATTAGCGTTCAGAAGTATGGCAAATTCTCTGTCGACACGGCTTACTTACCGTATTATGGCGGTTGTTCTGGCAATGGTGGCCATCATTGCGGGATTGGTGTATTTCACAGTGAGAAAGTATATGTTGAACGAAGCAAGTGAGCGGTATCTGAGCATCTTGCTCGAGAACCAACAGGAATTACGCCGCCGGTTATCTGACGTGTATGTGGCCGCACGGAACAATGTGCACGACATTGAGCGCGATATTGACGATCCGGACAAGATGTTCGAACATCTGGAACGTCTGGTCAAGATAAACCCGAACATCGTGTGCAGCTCGTTGATGTTCGAAAGGAACTATTATCCCAGCAAGGGTCGTGTGTTTATTCCCTGCGCCAGAAGAGATGAGCAAGGGAATGTGAGAAAGTCGGAGATTGACAGTACATACCACAGTTTCTTCTACGATGAATGGTTTGATGAGCAGCTGAAAAAGGATGAGACCAACTGGTCAAAGGCCTACTTCGAGAACAAGTTGTTCGCTGGCGATCAGGAACAGCGCCTGCTGACCACCTTCACCATTCCCATCCACGACCATCAGGGTAGGCCTGTGGCTATACTTTGTTCAGACATGTCGCTGGAAGACTTGCGAGAACACATGATGGAAGATATTAAGGATGTGAACGACCGGCATGAAGCAGGACAGAAGCACCATTCGTATTTCTTTGTCATCGACCAGGAAGGCAACTATATCCTACATCCTGACAAAGCACGCATGATGACACTCATCGACGAGAAGGTGGGTAGGATGATGCTGGCCAACCGAGGCACCTGTGTGACGGAGGTGGATGGCGTGAAGTCGCGCCTGTACTACCGCACCGTGAAGCACGTAGGCTGGGTGATGGTTATTGTGGCTCCCGAAGACGTGATCCTGTCGAAGGCACAGGTTCTGAACATCACCATTCTGACATTGATGCTCGCAGGACTGATAGCCATCTACTTGTTCTGCCGCCGTCAGATCAAGAAGACCACCCTTCCACTGCAACGCTTCGCCCGCTCGGCTGAAGAGGTGGCCTTGGGTAACTTCTCTTCTACCTTGCCCGAAGCAAACGACTACGATGAGGTGCAGCAGCTGCATGATGCCTTTGCGAACATGCAGACATCATTGGCCACATACGTGGATGAGCTCCAGAAGACTACCACACAGAATGCTTCACTGGAAAGGGAGATGAAGATTGCACACGACATCCAGATGGCCATGCTGCCGCAGACGCTGAATGTGCAACGCTCAGCACCTCCAGTAGATCTCTTTGCCTCGCTGACACCTGCCCGAAATGTGGGTGGCGACTTGTACGACTATTTCCTTCGCGACAACCGTTTGTTCTTCTGCGTGGGTGACGTCAGCGGCAAGGGAATGCCGGCTGCCTTGATGATGGCTATGATACGCGCCTTTTTCCGTGGTGAGACACGAAGGGCCGAGAGGGCGGCTGACATTATGGAAACGATTAACCGCACCCTCAGTGAGGAATATACGTCGGGCTACTTCGTGACGATGTTCGTGGGTATTCTCGATGTCACAACAGGACATCTTGACTATTGCAATGCGGGACACGAGGCACCGCTGCTCAGGGAGAAGAAGGGGGATGATGAGAAGGCCTCTTCTACATTCCTTCCTGTGAAACCGAACATTCCTGTAGGTGCTCTGACACAATGGGATTATGAGGGTCAGCAGACACAACTGCAGCCCGGCGACATGCTGTTCCTCTACACCGACGGACTGAACGAGGCCAAGAACATCAAAGGGGAGCAGTTAGGAAGGAAACGGGTGAAGGAGGTGGCCGACCAATACTATGACGACTCTGCCCAACAGCTGGTGGAGCACATGGAGGAGGTGGTGAAGCAACATGCCGGCGACGCCAAGCAGAGCGATGATATCACACTGATGGCGATTAAGTGGCCACTGAACCCCAACGACCTCCAGACGCAGCAGGACAAGACAGCGAAGGACCAGCTGATTATTCGCAGTTCGATGGTGGACATGGCATTACTGGAGCCTTTCATTGCCAATGCTGTTGAACAGGGAGGTATCATAGATAAGGAGGCGAAACGCCTACGACTGGCTGTGGAGGAGGCTGTGGCAAACGTCATCTTCCATGGTAAGGCCACGAAGATCAGTCTTCAGGCAACAGTGGAAGACGATATGCTACTGCTCACCATCGACGACGACGGTATTCCGTTCGACCCCACGCAGACGTCAGTCACCGACCTCTCGGTGCCGGCCGACCAGCGTCCTCCGGGCGGTATGGGTATCATACTGCTGCATCAGATGACCGACGGACTGGCTTATCAGCGTGTCAACGGACATAATATCCTAACCATAAAGAAAAAGAGAACTCTGTAAAAAAAGAAAGAATATGAATATCACGATTAACGAACAAGAAGGGAAACTGGTGGCTGTACTTGAAGGCGACCTTGACAATGTGGCCAGCACACAGGCTGAACGTAACCTTGCACCGGTGTTTGATTGTACAGACAAAGATGTAGTTATCGACTGTACTGACTTGAATTACATCTCCAGTAGCGGTCTGCGCATCCTCTTAAACATCTACAAGCATACTCGTACCAACGGGCACAATGCCATTCTGAGAGGACTGAAAGACGATGTGAAAGAGGTGTTCCAGATTAGTGGATTCCTGCAACTATTTATCACGGAATAATCATTGGCTTTACATATGACCGAGGAAGAAATCAAACTGCTGAAAGACGAGAACGCTGCCCTGAAAGGGGAAGTGGAACGATTAAAGGATGAGTTGATACGTATGGTGAGTCGTAACCTCGACTTGTCGGAACGACTGGAATATGATGTGGAGCTACGTCGTCGTACAGAGGTGGCCCGTGAGATCATGGAGGGAAACATCGAACGTCAGCGTAATGCCGACCTCCGTGACGACGGTCAGCTGATGGCGCTCATCGAGATGAAGGTGGAGAACGACCGTCCGCACCTGAAACCGGATTTCAATGCGGTGGCCTTGGCAGAGATGCTGGGCGTGAGTCAGGCACGACTGGCTCAGCTGTTCCGCCATCAGACCATTCACCGCACGCCCGATGCGTATATCGACAACTTACGTACGCTGACTGCCTTGCGCCTGTTGCGCGAAAAGCCTAACTACACCATTGCGGTGGTGGCCGAAGAGGCGGGCTTCTCAAACGTGCGCACGCTGCAACGCCGCATCCAGGAAGCCATAGGTATGTCGCCCGTTGACTACCGACTGATGCTTACGAGAGACCTTTAGCAATTGAAAATTGAGAATTGAGAATTGAAAATTCGTAACTTTGGCTTCGCCGAACTTACTCCCGCTCGGAAAAACCAAACATTATTTGACCTTCGGTCATTTTTTGTGGTATCTTAACAATGAAATGCAAGCATTTCTTTGTTTTGCTACCACAAAATTTGTTTTTTCTCTCACTTATTCGTAACTTTGCAGCCGAATTGTAAAATCATGAGGAAATGATACTTGACAGAATAGAAGAACTTCTCAAGGAAGTGAACGAACTCTCTGCTACCAATGCAGAGGAAATAGAGGCTCTGCGACTGAAATACCTGAGCAAGAAAGGTGAGATCAATGCACTGATGCAGGAATTCCGTGATGTGGCTGCAGAACAGAAGAAGGCCGTTGGTATGAAGATCAACGAACTGAAGCAGAAGGCCACAGAGCGCATCAACGGTCTGCGTGAGGAGCTGACCACCGCTGAGGACAAGGACGACATCATTGACCTGACACGTTCGGCCTACCCCATCGAACTGGGAACACGTCACCCGCTGACCATCGTACGCAATGAGATCATCGATATCTTCAAGCGTATGGGATTTGTGCTGGCCGACGGTCCTGAGGTGGAAGACGACCTCCATGTGTTCACCAAGATGAACTTCGCCGCTGACCACCCCGCCCGCGACATGCAGGACACATTCTTCGTGGAGCAGTCGGCTACAGGGGATGTAACGAAGAATATCCTCCTGCGCTCACATACGTCAAGTGTTCAGGCACGTGTCATGGAACGTCAGCAGCCGCCCATCCGCATTATCTGCCCGGGACGTGTGTATCGTAACGAGGCCATCACAGCCCGTGCCCATTGTTTCTTCCATCAGATAGAAGGATTGTATATCGACAAGAACGTGTCGTTTACCGATTTGAAGCAGGTGCTCCTGTCGTTTGCCCGTGAGCTGTTTGGAGCTGATACCAAGATCCGTCTGCGCCCGAGCTATTTCCCGTTCACGGAGCCCAGTGCCGAGATGGACATCTCCTGTCATATCTGCGGCGGTAAGGGCTGCGGCTTCTGTAAGCATACTGGATGGGTGGAGATCTTAGGCTGCGGTATGGTTGACCCGAATGTTCTTGAGCTCTGCGGTATCGACAGTAAGGTATATAGCGGCTACGCTTTCGGATTGGGTGTGGAGCGCATCACAAACCTGAAATACCAGGTGAGCGATCTCCGTATGTTCTCCGAGAACGATACGCGGTTCCTGCGTGAGTTCGAAGCAGCACGATAGTTATTTCACCTTGATAATATCATCAAGATTGGTGGTCTGACTGAGAAACGGTTCGTATTTCAAGCCGTTTCTCAGTTTGTTTTTCTCCTCTTGTTCTTCTGGCGTTACCAACAAAGAGGCGGGCTGAACGGTATTCATCCCGTAGCGTGTATTGATGCCGTCGGTGACTTTCATCAACCTACGGTTCCTTTTGATCTCTTCGCCAGAGGATGCAAAGAGATCCTGCTGCACAGCCTCATCGCTGATGATGTCAGCCAACACCACCCCTGCCCTTTTGTATTGGAAGTAAGGCAGGAACACCTTATCGAAAGCCTGCAAGGCCGCCTTGATGATGGCGGAGGTGTCGGCCGTTCCTTCCTGCATGTGCACGGTAAAGCCATTGGCATACTGATCCAGATCTTCACGGTGGCGGTTGGTATGGATGAACACAGTGACGCTATGACACACACTATGCTGGTCGCGCAGCTTACGGGCAGCCGCCACGGCATAGTCGCGGATATAGTCGCTGAGCTTGTTCTTGTCGGAGACCATATAAGTAAAGGTACGCGAGTGCATGATGGACTGCTGCTTGGGGGGCGTAGTGATATCTACCGCAGGTTTACCATGCAGCTCCATCCACGTGCGGACACCTGGAATATGGAAACGGTTCTGAATGAATTCTTGCGGTCGTTGCGCATAATCCCAAGCCGTATGAATGCCCATCTGCTTCATCTTCGGTGCCGTACGCCACCCTACTCCCCACACCTCTTCAACAGGTAAGCCGCGCAGCGCCTTTTCCACATGCTCTTCTTCCAGTACGCAGATTCCCTGATAGCCGTCGTACCGCTTAGCATACCAGGTGGCCACCTTGGCCAAGGTATAGGTGGTGGCAATGCCGCAGCTCACAGGAATGCCCGAGCCGTGCTCAATGGCTTCCTTGATGATGCCCACAAAAGAAACGATATCCTCTCTCTTCTTCATTTCGGGTAAGGTGGCAAAGAACTCATCCACGCTATACCTGAAGAACTGCCCCACCATGTCGAGTTCTTTCACAATGCTGACGATTCGCCGGGAGATGTCCACATACTTAGTCAGATTGGCGGGAAACACCCTTACCTGATGCTTCTCGAGCACCTCCCTCACCTGAAACACAGGATTGCCGCGTTTCAGTCCGAGCGCCTTGGCCTCCTTGCTCAATGCAAGGATAATACCACCGCCCGCCTCGTTGTAGTTAGCCACCACAACGGGCTTTCCCTTCAGTTCCGGTCGTAGAGACACCTCACATGAGGCGTAGAAACTGTTACAGTCGATATGAAGGATGGTGGGACGGGACATAGACTATGATCAGTATTGTCTTTTCCTCTTCAGTACCCAGGTGACAACTCCCCAGACGGTAAGGTTCATCAACGGGGTTACCTCGATAGGAGGATATTTCCTGTTCCCGGATTTCAGGAACACCTTATCCCCTCGCTGCACGATGCGCTTGACACAGAACTCGTCATTGACCATGCAGATGGTGAGGTCCTTCTGCGAAGGATAGAGCGAGCGGTCGACAAGCAGCAGGTCGCCAGAGTCAATACCCTCATCAATCATGGAGTCGCCTACAACACGCACGACAAACGTCGTGGCAGGATGGGTTACCAGCTCCTGGTTCAGGTCGATGGGAGGATTCATATAAGCATCCTGCACAGGTGACGGGAAGCCGGCATGTACCTTTGCCGCCTCCACGATATTCACCCGTAGCTGGGAGTTCTGTTCCACGGGATAGAACTCCAGTCCGCTTTTAACCTCTTGCTTCTTCATCGGTAATAGGTGATTGTACCTCCATCGCTGTTGCAGTACTTACGGAGAAGCGACTGGATGAACAGCGCATTGGCAGTGACCTGTTCCTCGTTCCCGTCGTAACCGTTGATCAGTGTCAGGAGATGGGTGGTATGGATATCTATCTTCGTTCGCTCATGGTCGCTGGTAGGTGTTCCCACGCCGCCTGTAGCATCGCGGTAGACCGGCAGACCTTCGATGTTGATCAGTCCACGACCGATTCCCTCGTAGGGCTCGTCCTTCTTGCCAACGCCCAATGTTAGCGTGTCGCCATGGAACTTATCCGCATCAAAGCCGCCGATGCTGTAACCGAAACGGATGCTGGCCAGGTTGATGAGATCTACTAACGTATCAATCTGATACAGTTCCTTTCCCTGCAACATCCGTCGCATCAGCGCCTCAGCAGCAGGACGGTAACGACTGGGATCCTTTCCGCAGACCTTATACACCCGTCGGGTGGCCTCGATGGCCGACAGCTGTTTGATGCTCTCGGTGGTGAGGGTGGCTTGGTATTCTTCGCCCAGCGCGTGGATCTCTTTCCAGAGTTCCTCGCAATAAGGCGTGTTCACGACCTGTGCCTCTACGGCGGCTCCAATGAAGCCGGGGCACACCTGTTCTATTTCTTGTGATACAATGATTTTCACTGTGCTTGATTCTTAATCTCCAATCATTTTCAAAAATTCTTCTTCGTTCACGATGGGAATTCCTAACTTTTCTGCCTTCTGCAACTTACTCGGGCCCATATTCTCTCCGGCAAGGATGAAGGATGTCTTACCACTGATGCTTCCCACATTCTTACCGCCATGCTGCTCGATCATCATCTTATACTCATCACGACTATGCTGGGCAAAGACGCCGCTGATGACGATGCTCTTGCCCGCCAGCTTATCAGTGACCCCCTGTATCTGCTCTTCGCTCAAGCTCATCTGCACACCATACTGGCGCAGGCGGTTGATGATCTCCATGTTCTGCGGATGATGGAAATACGACTGCACGCTCTTGGCTATCACCTCACCGATTCCCTCCACTTCCTGCAACTCCTCCATCGAGGCGTTCATCAGCGCGTCCATCGTCTTGAAATGACGAGCCAGCAGTCGTGCAGAGGTCTCACCGACAAAGCGGATACCCAAGGCAAACACCACCCGTTCGAACGGCACTTGGGTGGAATTCTTGATGCCATTGACAATCTTCATGGCCGACTTCGTCCTACTGCCGTCGCCATTGATTTGCTGCACGTCGATGGTATAGAGGTCGGCTATGTTATGAATCAGTCCGTGACGATAGTAATCATCCACCGTCTCAGGCCCCAACGAATCGATGTTCATGGCCTTTCGCGAGATGAAATGCTCGATGCGGCCCTTGATCTGTGGCGGACAACCCGCATCGTTAGGACAGTAATGGGCGGCCTCGCCTTCATAGCGCACCAGCTTAGCGCCGCATTCAGGACAATGGGTGATGAACTGAACAGGCTGTGCAATGATAGGACGCTGGTCGAGATCCACCCCTACAATCTTCGGGATGATCTCCCCACCCTTCTCCACATAGACATAGTCGCCGATATGCAGGTCGAAACTGCGGATAAAGTCCTCATTGTTCAGAGTGGCACGTTTCACGGTTGTTCCTGCCAACTGCACGGGGTCCATATTGGCAACAGGCGTGACTGCCCCTGTACGACCTACCTGATAAGTCACCTCATTCAGTCGGGTACAAGCCCTTTCCGCCTTGAATTTATAGGCAATGGCCCACCGCGGACTCTTAGCCGTGAATCCCAAGGCACGTTGCTGTCGCTGTGAGTTCACCTTCAGTACGATACCGTCCGTAGCCACTGGCAGGTTCTTCCGCTCTGTATCCCAGTAGCGGATGAAGTCGTATATCTCCTGCAGCGTCTTTACTTTCCGCATGCCCTGTGAGATCTTGAAGCCCCATGAGGCCGCAGCCTGGAGGTTCTCATAATGACCATCAGTTGGCAGTTCTTCTCCCAATAAATAATAAAGGTAGGCGTCCAGCTGACGGGAAGCCACCAGTTCCGACTTCTGACTCTTCAGCGTTCCGCTGGCGGCATTGCGGGGATTGGCGAACAAAGGCTCTTCTGCCGCTTCACGCTCGGCATTCAACCGTTCGAACACCACCCACGGCATGAGAATCTCGCCACGGATCTCAAACTCCTGCGGATAGGCGTTGCCCGTAAGCACCAACGGGATGCTGCGGATGGTCTTCACATTCTCCGTCACATCATCGCCTTGCACCCCATCACCACGGGTAACGGCACGGATCAGTCGACCGTTCTCGTAGGTCAGCGAGATACTCAGTCCGTCGTATTTCATCTCACAGCATACGTCGAAGTCATCACCGCCCAGTCCTTTTCTGACACTCTCGTACCATTCCGCCACCTCCTGTTCACTATAGGTATTGGCCAGTGAGAGCATGGGGTATTTATGCGCAACCTGACGGAATTCCTGGTTCAGGTCGCTCCCCACCCTCTGGGTTGGCGAGTTCGGGTCGTACAACTCAGGATGCTTCGCCTCCAGGTCCTGCAACTCCCGCATCAGACGGTCGAACTCCTGATCGCTGATAGTGGGCTGGTTCAGCACATAGTAACGGTGATTATGGTCATGCAGTTCCTGTCGTAACTGCTCTATTCTTAGTTTCTCGTCCATAGGTGACTCTCTTTCAGTACAATTCCTGTTTTGTGTGCAAAGATATATAAAAAAAGCGAGACATGAGAGGAATAGATGCTAAAAATTCTTGCGTATTTCTTCGCGAATTATTTTGTCATTCGAAGGAAAAGAGTTACATTTGCAGAAAAATACATGACATGGAATTGATCAAGGATTTCAGTGAACTGAGTGAGCGACTGCGAAAAGGTAAACGATGCAAGGTGGTGGCTGTGGAAGCCATAGATGACCATTCCCGCGAAGCCATTGAAAGGGCGGAGCAGGAAGGCTGGGCAGAAGTGAAGAATATTCATCTTTCTTCTGTGGAAGAATCGGCAGCAGAAGCCGTGAGATGTATCCGTCGCGGCGAGGCCGAGGTGGTGATGAAAGGTATTCTGAATACCGATGTCCTGCTGCGTGCCATCATCAACAAGGACAACCGTGAAGAGGGATTACTGCCCGTGGGTAATGTGCTCTCGCATGTGAGTGCCATGCAGATTCCCGCCTACCACAAGATGCTCTTCATGAGCGATGCAGCCGTTATCCCCTTCCCCACGCTGGAACAGCGCATCGCCATGATACGCTATGTCATCCAGTTGTGTCGTGTCTATGGCATTGACCAGCCACGTATCGCGTTGATTCACTGTACGGAGAAGGTTTCTCCCAAGTTCCCTATCACCTTGGATTACCAGAAGATTGTGGAGATGTGCCAGGCGGGTGAGTTCGGCAATGCCATCATTGATGGACCGAGCGACCTGAAATGCGCAGTTGACAAGGAATCGGCCGACATCAAAGGCATCAAGAGTCCGCTGGAAGGCAACGCCGACGCGGTGATCATGCCTGATATAGAGGCTGCCAATGTATATTACAAGGCCATCACTGCCTTCACCGACACGAAGTTGGCCGTAGGACTGCAGGGCACCAGTTGTCCTGTAACCCTTACATCCCGCGCCGACTCCGCAGAAACGAAGTACAACAGTCTGGCCATGGCCTGTCTGCAGGTTCTTGCTGAAAAGTAAGGAACAGCAGACAGGTACGTGCCTGACCTGTACCCAAGAACAAGCACCTAACAACATAACATTATAAAACGATGAGAATTTTAGCTATTAACCCAGGAATGATCTCCACCAAGATCGGTGTGTTCATTGATGAAGACTTAGAGTGGCATTCCACCATTAACCACCCCTTTGACGAACTGTGTCAATACCCGTTCATCATGGATGAGTTCCCCTATCGCAGGGAGAAGCTTGTTGAGGAACTGGAACAGAACGGATACAAGCTCGACTTCGATGTGGTGGTGGGACGCGGCGGCTTGGTCAAACCTATTGAGAGCGGTGTGTATGAACTGAACGACAAGGTGATTGAGGACACCCGTCATCCCCGCCTGCACCATGCCTGTAACCTTGGTCCGCTGCTCGCCTTGAGTCTGGCCAAGGAGATTCCAGGCTGTCGTGCCTTCACCGTAGATCCCGGTGTGGTGGACGAGCTTGACGATATAGCCCGCATTACGGGTCTGCCAGAGATGCCTCATCAGACTATCTGGCACGCTTTGAACCAACGGGAGATTGCCAAACGGCACTGTCGTGAACACGGTGTGAAATACGAAGAGCAGACACTCATCGTTACCCATATGGGAAGCGGTATCTCTTTCGCCCTTCACCACAAAGGACGCGCCATTGAATGTTCCGACGCACTGGGCGGGCATGGTCCTTTTACCCCCTCACGCACTGGTACCCTCCCCTCTGCCCAACTCATCAAACTGTGCTACAGCGGGAAATATACCGAGGAGGAGATGCTGCGGAAGATCAACGGGCACAGCGGACTGACTGCACATCTGGGTACGAACGATGTGCGGGAAGTAGAGAAACGTATTCGGGAAGGCGACGCACATGCCAAGCTGGTGCTCGACGCCATGATCTACCAGCTGGCACGTTATCTTGGCTCGCTTGCCCCGGTTACGAACGGTCATGTGGACGCCATCATCCTTACAGGAGCCATCTCGCAGAGCAAATATGTGACAGATGCCCTCAAGGAACGACTCAGTTACCTGGCTCCTGTCTATGTTTATCCTGGCGAAGATGAGCTCACTGCATTGGCACATAATGCCTATCGAGCCATGACCGGACAAGAGGGAATCAAAGAATATGAATAAGGTGTTCTCGCGTTTTAGGTATTTTTAAACATTAAAATCCTATTTCTTAACAAAATTATCGTACCTTTGCAAACATGAGAATTGACATCATTACCGTTCTGCCGGAGATGATAGAAGGCTTTGTGCAGGAATCGATTCTTGCCAGGGCGCAGAAGAAAGGATTGGCTGAGATTCACCTGCACCAGCTACGCGACTATACCCTCGATAAATGGAGACGCGTTGATGACTATCCCTATGGTGGATTTGCAGGCATGGTGATGCAGATAGAACCTATAGACCGCTGCATCTCTGCCTTGAAAGCAGAGCGCGACTACGACGAGGTGATTTTCACGTCGCCCGACGGTGAGCCGTTCAACCAGCATATGGCCAACGACCTGTCGCTGAAAGAGAACATCATCATCCTGTGCGGTCATTATAAAGGTATCGACCAGCGTGTGCGTGATCATCTGATTACCCGCGAGATCAGCATTGGCGACTATGTCCTTACGGGCGGCGAACTGGCTGCTGCCGTGATGACAGATGCCATTGTAAGAATCATTCCCGGTGTGGTGGGCGATGAGCAGAGCGCATTGTCCGACTGCTTCCAGGATGATCTGCTGGCGGCTCCCATCTACACCCGTCCTGCGGAATACAAAGGATGGAAGGTGCCGGATATCCTGCTGAGCGGTCATGAAGCCAAGATCAAGCAGTGGGAGATGGACCAAGCGCTGGAGCGTACACGACAGTTGCGCCCTGACCTGCTCGAGGATCCGTCATCCAATCAATGACTCTACTAACATTTTATATTAACTAAAAACTTTCATTATGAGTAAAGTAATCGAAAAACCTCAGTTGTCTTTCTCCGAGGCCTTGCGCGAAGCAAGAGGCAAGTTGTTACAGTTTAATGGACGCTCACGCCGTTCCGAGTTCTGGTGGTGTGCTTTGGCACTTCTCATCGCCAACTTCATATTGAACCTGATTCCGTTAATCGGTGGACTGGTTGCACTTGTTCTTTCATTACTGATGATACCACTCGCCTTCCGCCGTCTGCACGATAGCGGTCATAGTGGATGGTGGCTGGGAGCATACATGATTATTGGCTTCTTCTACATGTGCTTACTTGGTTCTGCCATATTCTCAGTGGTTACCGGGGATGCTTCAGATACAACAGAATTGCTCCAGAGTGTCATATCCTCATTCGGCAACCCACTGGTGCTGATTACAGGATTTGTCAATTTCATCTTAGGCATCATCATCCTTGTATTCCTGCTTCAGGACAGTAAGTTCGGTCCCAACAAATATGGTGAGTCACCGAAATATGTTACCGTTGACGATCAGGCAGCAGGCGCAAAGGCAGAGCAGTCTGACTTTGACAAAGGTATTGAGAAAGTAGGTGATACGATTGACAATATCGCAGAGGCTGCTCAGGATAAGGCTGAAGATCTTGCCGGAAAGGCCAAGGAAAGCGCCAGCGACCTGGTTGACAAGGCGAAGGATGTGGCTGAGAAAGCCAAGGATTCTGCCGGCGACTTCGTAGAAAAGGCGAAGGATTCTGCAGAGAACCTCGTTGACAAGGCCAAGGATGCTGCAGAGAACGTGGCTGACAAGGCAAAAGATGCAGCAGAAAACGTGGCTGACAAGGCCAAGGATCTGACAGAAAAGGCCAAGGACGCTATCGACTAACAGCAGATTTATCTGATACATGTAGGAGGCTGCGTCTTTTGACCCAGCCTCCTCACTATTCCATAAACATATAATATACAAGCAACGTATCTATGTTCCAACAAAATGTGTACATTAACCGGCGTACTGAACTCAAGCAGTTATTGAAAAGCGGTATCATTATTCTTTTCGGCAACAACGAGTCGCCATGCAACTATCCCAACAACGGGTATTACCCCTTCCGACAGGATTCCTCTTTCCTGTACTATTTCGGACAAAGGAGAGACGGACTGGTAGGTGTCATCGACATCGACGAGAATCAGGAGATGCTTATCGGTGATGATATCGATATCGAGGACATCGTATGGTATGGAAGTGTTGACAGCGTGAGCGATCTGGCTGCCCAGGTGGGTATCTGCCGTACGGCTCCCATGAAAGAGTTGCAGGTAATCTGCGACGAGGCAAAGAAACAGAACCGCAAGATTCATTTCCTTCCACCCTACCGTCACGATAACATGATCCAAATCATGGATCTGCTCGGTATTCATCCCAACAAGCAGAAAGAGGCGGCTTCGGTGGAGCTGATCAAGGCTATCGTCAAGATGCGACAGTGCAAATCGGACATCGAGATTGCGGAGATTGAGAAGGCTTGCGCCATCGGTTATCAGATGCATACCCATGCCATGCGGCTTACCAAGCCCGGACTGACGGAGAAGTATATCGGCGGTCAGGTAGATGGAATGGCGCACTCCTTGGGAGAGCATGAGAGCTTCGCTACCATCTTTACCCAGCATGGCGAGATCATGCACGGCAATCCTTCGTACAACCTGTTGGAAAACGGCAGACTGGCTTTGTGTGATGCGGGTGCTGAGAACCGCGAAGGCTATTGCTCCGACCACACCCGCACCTTCCCTGTAAACGGAAAGTTCAGTCAGCGGCAGCTGGAGATATACAGCATCGTGGAAGCCTGTCATGACTATGCCTTGGAGGTAGCCAAACCAGGTGTGCGTTGGTATGATGTGCACATGAATGTCTGTCGACTGATGACCGACCGTTTGAAAGAACTCGGTTTGATGAAGGGCGACACTGAAGAGGCTGTTCAAGCTGGTGCCCATGCCATGTTCCTGCCCCACGGACTGGGACACATGATGGGTATGGACGTGCACGACATGGAAGGATTGGGTCAGATCTATGTGGGCTTCGATGAGGAGATACAGCCCAGTACACAGTTCGGCACCAATGCCCTGCGCTGCGGGAAACGACTCCAGGAGGGATTCGTGATGACCGATGAGCCGGGCATCTACTTCATTCCTGCACTGATAGACGAGTGGCGTTCTCAGGGCTTGCACAAGGACTTCCTCAACTACGACCTGCTGGAGACCTATAAGGACTTCGGTGGCATACGCATCGAGGATGATATCCTAATTACCAGGGATGGCTGCCGCTTCCTCGGCAAGGAACGTATCCCGTATCATCCCAAGGATGTAGAGGAGTTCATGCAGAATAATCATTAATCATTCAAAATAACTTATTATGAAAAAAGTATTTGCACTTGCGCTGGTTGCATTGATCAGCAGCAGCGCTATGGCACAGGAGAAGAAAGAAGGGGCAACCGATCCCAACAAGCCTGTGTTCACTACGATTAAGGAGATTCCCATCACCAGTATCAAGAACCAGAACAGAAGCGGTACCTGCTGGAACTTCTCTACCCTCTCGTATTTCGAGGCCGAGATCCTGAAGAAAACCGGTAAGACCTACAATCTGTGCGAGTCGTTCGTTTGTAACAAGACCTACATGGACCGTGCCATTCAGGTGGTTCGTCTGCATGGTGACTGTCAGTTTGCTCAGGGCGGTAGTGCCTACGACCCCCTCTTCTGTCTGCAGAACTACGGTATCTGTCCTGAGGAGGCTATGCCCGCAGCAGGTAGTCTTTATGGCGACACCCTGTTCAACTTCAATGAGTTCTTCTCATTACTGGAGCCATACGTAAATGCAGTAGCCCGTAACAGCGCCAAGAAGATCAGCAGTCAGTGGAAGGTTGGCTTCCAGGGAATCCTCGACGCCTACCTCGGCAAGTGCCCGGAGAACTTCACCTATCAGGGAAAGAGCTATACCCCGCAGTCATTCGCTGCCAGTCTGGGTCTTGACTTCGACGATTATGTAACCGTAACTAGCTACACCCACCATCCGTTCTACACACGTTTTGCTGTGGAGGTACAGGACAACTGGCGTAACCCGCTGTCATGGAACCTTCCGATGGACGAGATGATGCGCATCATCGACAACGCCATCGAGCAGGGCTATACCGTAGCTTGGGGCGGTGATGTATCGGAAGACGGCTTCACCCGCCAGGGATTGGCTTATGCCATCGACAACAAGGCCGCAGAAACCAGTCTTGCTGGTAGCGACATGGCCAAGTGGCTGAAGCTTACTGCTGCCGCCAAGAAGAGTCAGATTGACGCCATGGGCTGCACCGTTCCTGAGATTACCCCTACCCAGGAGATGCGCCAGGAGCGTTTCGACAACTGGGAACTCACCGACGACCATGGTATGCTGATCTACGGTATTGCCAAGGACCAGAACGGTAAGGAGTATTATATGGTGAAGAACTCTTGGGGTGAGACCGGCGAGTATAAGGGTATCTGGTACATGACCAAGGCCTTTATCGCCGCTAACACCATGGACTACATGGTGAACAAGAATGCCATTCCCAAGGATATCCGTAAGAAGCTGGGCATCTAATCACTGAAAACAAAAGTGTTTTTCATAGATAAACAGAGTGTTTTTCATAGATAAACAAAGTGTTTTTCATCAATAAACAGAGTGTTTCTGACTTAGAAACACTCTGTATTTGTCTTTGACACACTCTAAAACTTTGTTAAAGTGTCTTTTATTTCGTTTTTATTTGCTATCTTTGACCGCGGTTTGTTGTAATATGCCTCATTCCGTCTACGTCGAGAAAGAAAATAAAAATAATATAAATGCATTTTAAATGGAATTATCAATCACCATCACCAGAAGAAAAGAAAGCAGCTGAAGCGCTGGGAACCAAGATGAGCATCAGTCCTATCTTGGCCCAGATACTCATCAAACGCGGCATAACCACTGAATCAGCCGCTAAACGATTCTTCCGCCCGCAGCTCAACGATCTCATCAACCCATTCCTGATGAAGGATATGGACGTAGCCGTAGATCGATTGAACGATGCCATGGGACGCAAAGAACGCATTTTGGTTTATGGTGACTACGATGTAGACGGATGCACCGCAGTAGCATTGGTGTATAAGTTTCTGCAGCAATTCTATTCAAATGTTGACTATTATATCCCCGACCGCTATGATGAGGGATATGGTGTCAGCAAGAAAGGAATTGACTTTGCTTACGAGACAGGTGTTAAACTAATTATCATCCTCGATTGCGGTATTAAGGCTATCGATGAAATAGCCTATGCCAAGAGTCGGGGTATTGATTTTATTATATGCGACCACCACGTGCCCGACGAGGTAATGCCACCGGCCGTGGCTATTCTGAACCCAAAGCGGGAAGACGATTCCTTCCCCTTCAAGCATCTCTGCGGTTGTGGCGTAGGGTTCAAGTTCATGCAGGCCTTTGCCAAGAACAACGGCATTCCCTTCTCTAATCTGATTCCCCTACTCGACTTCGTGGCAGTGGCCATCGCTGCTGATATCGTGCCCGTGACTGATGAGAACCGCATTCTCGCCTTCCACGGATTGAAGCAGCTGAACCAGAACCCGAGTATCGGACTGAAGGCTATTATTGATATCTGCGGACTGAACGGCAGGGATATCTCCATGAGCGATATCGTGTTCAAGATCGGTCCGCGCATCAATGCCTCCGGACGTATGGAGAATGGTAAGGAATCGGTGGACCTGCTGGTGGAGAAGGATTTCGGCGTTGCCCTGAAGAAAGCCAAGCACATCAACCAATATAACGAGCAGCGAAAGGATATCGATAAGCAGATGACCGAGGAGGCCAACCAGATTGTGGCCCGCATCGAGAGTCAGAAGCGCCATTCAAGTATTGTGCTCTACGACGAGAACTGGAAGAAGGGTGTGATTGGTATCGTGGCCTCACGACTTACTGAAATCTATATCCGTCCTACGGTGGTGCTTACCCGTGAGGACGAGTTCGCCACAGGCTCTGCCCGTAGTGTAACAGGCTTTGATGTCTATTCAGCCATCAAGAGCTGTCGTGACCTTTTGGTGAACTTCGGCGGCCATACCTACGCAGCCGGTCTTACGCTGTTGTGGAAGGATGTACCTGAGTTCCGCCGCCGTTTCCAGAAATATGTGGAGGAGCATATCCAGCCCGAACAGATCGAGGCCATCCTCGATATCGATGCACAGGTTGACTTCAAGGATATCACCCGAAAGCTGCACAACGACCTGAAGCGGTTCGGTCCGTTCGGTCCTAACAACCAGAAGCCGCTGTTCTGCACCATTGATGTCTATGACTTCGGTACGAGCAAGGTGGTGGGACGCGAGCAGGAGCACATCAAGCTGGAACTGGTTGACTCACGGTCGAACAATGTCATGAACGGCATTGCCTTTGGTCAGAGCGGTTCTGCCCGCTACATCAAGAGCAAGCGCAGTTTCGACATTGCCTATACCATCGAAGACAATATCTACAAGCATAACGACGTACAGCTCCAGATAGAGGATATCCGACCGGCAGAAGAAGAATGATAGACTACGTATCCATCCTCCGCCATTATTGGGGTTATCCTGACTTCCGCGGTATTCAACGGGAAATCATCGAGAGCATCGGTGCCGGCAAAGACACGCTGGGACTGATGCCAACAGGTGGTGGCAAGTCCATTACCTTCCAGGTGCCTGCCATGGCACAGGATGGTGTGTGTGTTGTCATCACTCCCTTGATTGCGTTGATGAAGGATCAGGTGGCTCATCTGCGGAAGATTGGTATTCTTGCGGCTGCCATCTACGGCAGTATGCGCCATGAGGAGATTCTTGCCACGTTGGAGAACTGTGTCTATGGTGGTGTCAAGATTTTATATGTATCGCCCGAGCGGTTAGGTTCGGAACTGTTCCAGACCAAACTTAAACACATGCGCGTCAGCTTCATCACGGTAGATGAAGCCCATTGTATCAGTCAGTGGGGCTATGATTTCCGTCCTTCGTACCTGAAGATAGCCGATATCAGGAAGATCAAGCCCGGTGTTCCCATCCTTGCTCTTACGGCCACAGCCACGCCTGCCGTCATCGACGATATTCAGGAACAGCTGCATTTCCAGGAGAAGAACGTCTTCCGCATGAGCTTTGAACGAAAGAACCTGGCCTACATCGTGCGGAACGCCACCGACAAGGAACAGCAGTTGCTTCATATCCTGCAATCTGTTCCAGGATGTGCCATTGTCTATGTACACAGCAGAAGGCGCACCAAGGAGATTGCCGACTACCTGTTGAAGGCTGGTATCCCTGCCCTGTCGTACCATGCAGGACTCGACAGTGTGGTGCGTGATGAACGGCAACATGAGTGGCACGATAACCGTGTGCGCGTCATGGTGGCCACCAATGCTTTCGGAATGGGAATCGACAAGCCCGATGTCAGAACCGTGATTCACATGGACTGTCCGAACTCCCTTGAAGCATATTTCCAGGAAGCCGGTCGTGCCGGACGCGACGGGAAGAAATCATACGCCGTTCTGCTCTATAACGACAGTGATGAACGGAAGCTCAAGAAGAGAATCTCTGAGAACTACCCTGAAAAGGAGGCCATCAGGAAGGTGTATGAGCACCTCGCCTACTTCTACCAGATTGGTGAAGGCAGCGGGGCCGGCACTTCTCATGAATTCAATATCGACAAGTTCTGTCATGCTTTCAGGCATTTCCCCATTCAGGTTGATTCTTCCCTGAAGATCCTGATGCGCTCGGGATATATCGAGTATTCGGAAGAGAAGGAGAATAAGGCGCGTGTGCATTTCATCATCGACAGGAATGATTTCTACCAACTGGAATCGCTCACACCCAACGAGAGCAATGTCATCACCGCCCTGCTGAGGAACTATGGAGGATTGTTCAGCGACTTTGGGTATATTGATGAGAGTTTCGTGGCGCAGCAGGCGGGCCTGCAGACGCAGCAGCAGGTGTATATGATCTTGAAGAACCTCTCCGACAAGCATATCCTGCAGTTTATTCCACAGCGGAAAACACCCGTCATCACCTACACCCAACGAAGGGAAGACCCAGAGCGTGTGATCATTCCACCAGAGGTGTATGAGCAGCGGAAGGAGCAGTTCACACAGCGTATTGCCAGCGTCATTAACTATGCCAAGAACCAGAAGATCTGCAGGAGTCGTATGCTACTGGATTACTTCGGGGAAGAGCATTCCGATAACTGTGGTCAGTGTGATGTCTGTTTGAATCATCGCAACGATCACCTGTCTGATGACCAGATAGAAATGGCCAAGAAGAATATCCTATCCTTCTTGGCCGATGGTAAGGAACATTGGATTCATGAACTGAACAAGCTCCCTTTATCTACCGATCTTATTGACATCGCCCTTCAACATCTTGTGGATGAGGAACAAATCAAGCTTGAAGGCAGCAAAATCTCTCATCTTACAACGGTTTTGCCGTTGTGAATATACACACCCTTCTTCGTTGGGTTTCCACCGATCTTTCTGCCATCAACACTGTACCACTCATTACTTGTCACTTGTGACTTGTTACTGATATTTTGCTGAGCCACACCTGTGGATACTCCAGATGGTTTCTTATATGTGAAGTATCCAGGGGTTTCAGAACTTGGACCACCATCGATACGGGCATACAACAAGTGATCATATGACTTATACTGATATAGGTAGACACATTTAGTAACAATTAAAATGTGTATTATTTATGAGTAGAAGTCAAAAGTATTACAGTGAAGATGAGAAGTTGTCTTTTCTTCGCGAGTATCATCTGTCAGGAATGAGTAAGAGCTCATTTTGCAGGGCTCATGGCCTTTGCGGCAATGCACTGCTAAATAAATGGCTAAAGAAGTACGGAATTGAAAAAGGAATGCTATCTTTGCAGTCGGAAAGAGTCAATGATGATATGGCAAACCGCAGCAAGGACAGCTACAAGGAGGAGAATGCGCAGCTTAGGAAGCGCATCCGTGAACTGGAGAAGGCGTTGGAATTCTCCCGTTTGGAGACCTTGTCCCGTGACGTGATGATAGACAAGGCCGAGGAGTATTTTGACATTCCCATACGAAAAAAATCTGGGGCCAGGCAGCCATGATACTGGTCATCGAGTGCGGCCTTGCCGTCGCTCTCGTATGCAGGCTGTTTGGCCATTGCCGTCAGGCCTTCTACCAGTCGAAGGCCGACATTGAGTCTGAGGTGGCGCATGAGCGCAGGGTCATCGAGGCTGTCAGGGCAATCCGCGATGAGGATCCCGGCATCGGCGGCTACAAGCTGTGGCTGATGCTCATAGACATGTTCGGGCGTTCATTTGTACCAGGCCGTGACCGCTTCTTCGTGCTGCTGCGCCGCAAGGGGCTGATGCTTCCCAAGCCGAAGCCCCGCCACACGACGGACTCCAACCACCGCTACCACAAGTACAAGAACCTGATCAAGGACATCGTGCCCAGCGCGGCCAACCAGCTGTGGGTGGCCGACATCACCTATATCTCCCTTGCTGGCGGTGACGTATGCTACCTGCACCTGATTACGGATGCCTATTCGCACAAGATCGTAGGCTGGTCGCTGGCCGGGACGCTCAAGGCAGCCATCTCGATGGAGGCGCTGAAGATGGCTGTCGAACAGGCCGTGGCGATGTCCGGCGGCGAGACACTCAAGGGGCTTATCCACCACTCCGACCGCGGTGTGCAGTACTGCTGCGATGCCTACGTGGCCATGCTCAAGGCGCATGGAATCAGCATCTCAATGTGCGAGGACTACAAGCCGACGGACAACGCCGTTGCAGAGCGGGTCAATGGTATAATAAAGGTGGAAAGTGTCTACCGGCAGAAGTGCTTCGACTCGTTTGAACACGCCTACAAGGTCATTGAGCGCTACATCCACTTCTACAACTACCGTCGGCCCCACATGAGCATCGGATACAAGGTACCAGCAGTAGTCCATCTGGAGCGGGGAGAGCAGAAAAGAATGTGGAAAAACAAAATCTATCCTAAAAAAGACAGCACAAATGAAAATAATGTCGTATCTTTGCCGAGCCGAGCAAACTGTCCGGGCTCTGCATGTCCAGCATGACAGAAGTGTCAACTAAAACTGCACGGCTTTTTCGCTTGTGTCTATCGATTCAGTACGACAACTACAAAAGCGTCTACAGAATCAGCTAATGAAGAGAAAAAGTGTCTAGTGAAATCAGGAAAAGTCAATAAGTGGTGTTGCTGTACGCTGTTCCTGCACCTCCCACAAGTTTTTCGCACCCATTGAACAAAAAATAAGAGTATCGTTCATCAACATTGCTAGTGGACCATTTATCACCTACGTATATTGTTGCAAGACTATTGCAGTTAAAGAACAGATGATCCATATTGGATACCTCTTGTGTATCGAAAGAACTCAGGTCAAGACTTGTTAGAGACTCACAACCATGGAACATACCATTCATATTTACCAGGCTACTCGTGTTGAATTTACTCATGTCAATACTCTCTAGTCCTGTACAACCTTCAAACATAAAAGGCATAGTTAGCACTTTGCCGGTATCAAAGTTCCTTAGGTCAAGACGCTTCAAATTGGTACAGTGAGAGAACATCTCCTGCATATATAATACATTTCCGGTTTTGAAATTACTCACATCAAGTTCTTTCAACAGATAACATTTAGTGAACATTCCTGTCATTTCTGTCACCTGACTAGTATCGAACTTACTTACATCAAGCTCCGTTAAGCAAATACAGCCATAGAACATAGCATACATGTTCGTTACTTTGGACGTGTTGAAATGGCTCAAATCAATACTCTCCAAGAATATACAATCACGAAACATTTCACCCATATTTGTAACCTCACTGGTGTTCAGGTACTCTAAACCAATAATATTGGAAACAGTAGAGTTAATCCAGTGATAGGTTGTTGTCGGTCTTGCTTCTTCAAAACTCTTGTCGAACTCTACAGTCGCTATATAAGAATCAGACCAACCAGGCTTATTTGCATCTTTGTTCAGGTCGAAAGAATTATATTTACCTTCTGTGTGAACTTTCCTTTCAGAATCACAATAAAACAGGAGAGAACTATTATCGTGATTTAACACGGCATAAGCCTCTTTCACTTCCTCGGCCATCACTTTCGTACCCATAAGCATCGCCACAAGAGCGAGCATCATTGTCATAAATCGTTGGTTTGTTTTCATTGATAGTATACTTTTAATGTTTCTTTGTAATTTGTTTGCAAATTTACTGCTATATTTTCGAACTACCAAATTTCAACCCCCGTAGCGTGCAAATTTCTGTTAAGAAAGAGGGATACTACTGTTAAAAAATACTGAACACGGCAAACGCTCCCAGTGAATGACGTTCTCACTCTTTGAGAGCACGGCATTTACCACAAGAGATCGACTGCGATAGTTTCTAAAAGGAACGAACAATCAAACGAACAGTTTTTGATACCACACACGTATATAGTGTTAGAATAATAATAAATAATATATATTATTTATTATTATTCTAAAGGGGGACATGTGTATGTGGACAGATTACTGTTCGTTCGACTGTTCGTTTACTTGTACATTGATGACTGGCTACATAGAAAGCGAACAGAAGAACGAACGAACAGTTGTAACCTCACAAATATAATATATCAACCATGTGGTTTACCTTTGAAACAAAAAGAGAGCGGACTTGATAGTCCGCTCTCCCTATATATACACAAGTAAGAATCTCATTAGTTGTTCTCAGGACGCAGCTGACGAACAACTGCACCTGCACGCCACATCTCCTGATTGCGCATAGCTTCGAGTTCCTTCTCCAGACCCTCACGGTAGTCGGGCTTAGAGTTAGAATCGATAGAGATCTGTGCCTCAGTACCGTTCTTCACACTCTCGTAGAGTTGCTGCATCACCGGCTTGATGGCATCATGGAAACGCGGAGCCCAGTCGAGCGCCCCACGCTGTGCGGTGGTAGAACAGTTAGCATACATCCAGTCCATACCCTTGGCACCGAACAACGGACCTAAGCTCTGGGTGAGTTCCTCAACGGTCTCGTTGAAAGCCTCCGAAGGAGAGTGTCCATTCTCGCGGAGCACCTCATACTGAGCCAGCAGCAGACCCTGGATAGCACCCATCAGTGAGCCACGCTCACCAGTCAGGTCGGAAGTAGCCTCACGCTCGAAGGTGGTCTTGAACAGATAACCAGCACCGATACCGATACCAAAGGCCAGTGTCTTTTCCTCTGCCTTGCCAGAAGCATCCTGATAAACAGCATACGAGCAGTTCAAGCCACGTCCCTCGCAGAACATGGTGCGGAGAGAGGTACCAGAACCCTTAGGAGCTACGAGGATTACGTCCACATCCTTGGGAGGAACAACGCCAGTGCGGTCGCTCCAGTTAATGGCAAAGCCATGTGAATAATACAATGTCTTACCCGGGGTAAGGTATTTCTTGATGGTCGGCCACACCTGAATCTGACCGGCATCAGAGAGCAGCATACACAAGATGGTACCCTTCTCGGCTGCCTCCTCGATAGAGAAGAGGGTCTTACCGGGAACCCATCCGTCGGCCACAGCCTTCTCGTAGGTCTTGCCCTGACGCTGACCAACAATCACGTTGAAGCCATTGTCGCGCAGGTTACAAGCCTGACCAGGTCCCTGAATACCATAACCGATCACTGCGATGGTTTCGTTCTTTAATACTTCGCGAGCTTTCTCAAGTGAGAACTCCTTACTGGTGACTACTGTTTCGATAACGCCACCAAAATTCATTTCTGCCATAATAGCTAAATAATTATAATGTTATACATATCCCTTGCGTACCATGCCAGTCCTACTCGAGAACCGTCGTCTTGTCGGTGCGCCCAGAACCTGCTCGAAGTCCCGGCGAGGGCGTTAACTGATAAATCGCTGCAAAATTACGCAAAAACATGCGGAACACAAAATAAATCGCTGGTTTTCTTCTTATTAGGGTAAGAAGATGATCTTACAACGACAGCACTCCACATCATTATTCTTACAGATACGGATGCAGAACTCGTTATCGGCAGTCTGCTCCCTGTAGAACGACAACTGGTCTCCCTGATGAGCCTCAGCCACGTAGGCAATATCAAAACGCTTGATGCGATGGCTGCGGTACCAGTCGAGATCCCAGAGGTCGAGCACATGCTCGATATATTTCACAGAATTGATATGACCGTTGATATCCACATCGTTGTATTGCGTATCGATGGTTCTGACAAACTCAGCACGCTCGTCCATCTTCACCCTGGACAGTCTGTCCATGGGATTCACCTTGTCCTTCTCCACCCAGTTCATCAAGTCACCGTCGTGGATATCCATCAGACTGCATGGCTGACGTGTTTCCGTATCGATCATTGCCCAGATGCTGCGGCCATAACCATACACCTTACCATCTTTTCCCACCACTCGGAAGTTACGGTTGGTGAAATAACGCATGGCACTCTCCACCCATGTCTCTACGGTGAAGGTGGTGTACATCTCGGGCATCTCGTCCATCTCGATAGCTAAGCGCGACAATACCCACGCACGGTTCACCGAGAGCAGGTATTTCATGCCGAAGCCACGGTCGTTGGAATGGAAATCAGCAGCATTCAGCATGTGGTTGCCGAGGTGGCCCATGAAGAGTCGCTGACTGAAATCACAGTGAAACGGCTCAGCTAAGAATTCATACCGTCCTACTTTATCTAACATCATCTCATTCTTTTGTAAAAACTACGCCTTCCGTTTTGCCTCCTGTTGCTCCAGGAAGTCGGTTACCTGCTCCACCGTACTACGCGTAACGGCTACTCGTCCGCTACGAGTATACTGGAGCACGCATTTATACTTGTCGAGTGCGAAGAAGAGATTGGTGATTTCTTCAGTCATACCGCCCAACATCACAGTAACATACGTGGGGTTCACTTCCATCACGTTACCATCAGCACGTCGGATGATGCGCGAGATCTCGGGGTTCTCCAACACAATCGGCGTAGATAGTTTATACAGACCCACCTCACGGATGAACAACTGATCATCCGTATAATAGCTGGCCTTCACCACATCGATCTTTTTCTCTATCTGCTTGGTGATCTTGATGATCTGATCCTCATCGCTATAGGCAGTGATGGTGTATTTATGCACACCAGGGATGCTGGATGCCGACACGTTCAGACTTTCGATGTTCACCTGGCGACGGGTGAAGACAGCGGTAATCTGGTTCAGGATACCCGCGATATTCTCCGAGTAAACCAACAGGGTATATAGTGTTTTCTCTTCCATAAACTATTGCGGTAGCAAATTTTCAATTGTCCATTGATAACATCATCTCATCGACGCTCTTTCCCGGCGGTGTCATCGGCAGGATATCATCATCTTCGAGGATGGCACATTCCAGAATAAACGGACCAGCGGTACCGAGCATCTTCTCTATGGCAGATTTCAGATCCTTACGGTCAACTACGGCAGTGTAAGGAATGCCATAGCCCTTGGCTATCAGTTCGTAGCAGGGATTCATCATACGGGTAAACGATTTCCGTCGCTGCCAGAACATATCCTGCCACTGGCGCACATTACCCAAGTAGTTATTATTCATCACAACAATCTTTACTGGTGCCTGCTGCTCCATGATGGTACCCAGTTCCTGGATATTCATCTGGAAACCACCGTCGCCTGAAAAGCATACCACGGTACGACCAGGTGCGCCAAAGGTGGCTCCGACTGCAGCTGGAACGCCAAAGCCCATCGTGCCCAATCCTCCACTGGTCACTATTGACCGTTTCTGAAGATAATGAGAATAGCGGGTTGCGAACAACTGATTCTGTCCTACATCGGTCACAGTGATATTCTCACCCTTTGTTGCCTCGGCCACTGCATTCACCACCTCACCCATCAGCAACGGTCCTTCGGTGGGATGGATAGCCGGCTCAATAACTTTCTTCAACTCTTTCTCCTTCAATGATCTGAAAGAGTCAATCCATTCTTTATGATCACCCTTGTTGATCAAGGCAGTAATAGCTGGTAATGAATCCTTACAATCAGCAATCACAGCCACAGTAGTCTTCACGTTCTTGTCAATCTCGCTCTTGTCAATATCCAGATGTATCACCTTTGCCTGCTTGGCATAGGTTGCGAGATTACCTGTCACTCGATCGGAGAAACGCATGCCGATGGCGATGAGCACATCACACTCCTGCTCCTTGATGTTCGGTGCATAGTTTCCATGCATGCCCAACATACCCACATTAAGCGGATGACTGCTGGGTAAGGCAGAAAGACCAAGCATGGTACGACCAGCGGGAATATCAGCTTTCTCCAAGAAGGCTTTCAGTTCCTCCTGCGCATGGCCCAGTTCCACGCCCTGTCCTACAAGTGCCAATGGTTTCTTGGCATGGTTTATCAGGTTGGCAGCTTCTTTCACCGCCTCCATATTCACCTCAGGATAAGCCACATAGCTGCGCACGAAGTCGGCCTTCTGCGGTTGGAAGTCAACTGTCTCTACCTGCGCATTACGCGGCAGGTCGAGAACCACAGGACCAGGTCGTCCGCTTTTGGCAATATAGAAAGCACGACTCACTGCCCATGCTATATCCTCTGCATGACGGATCTGATAGCTCCATTTGGAGATTGGCTGGGCAACGCCCACGAGGTCAACCTCCTGAAAGGCATCTGTACCCAAGACACCGATACCCACCTGACCAGCAATGACGACTATCGGTGTGGAATCCATCATTGCATCGGCTATACCTGTCAGCGTATTCGTGGCACCCGGTCCACTGGTGACGATGCATACACCAACCTCACCGCTCACCCTTGCAAAGCCTTCTGCGGCATGTGTGGCAGCCTGCTCGTGGCGCACAAGAATATGGTTGAATGCTTTTTTCTCGCCTCGGGTATAATCATACAAGGCATCATATACAGGCATGATACTACCACCTGGATAGCCGAAGATGGTTTTCACCCCTTCTGCTTTCAGTGCCAGCATCAATGCTTCTGATCCTGTGATCTTTTCTTTTGCCATAGTTTTTGATTTATACTAGTTGTACTAGTGTTACTAGTGTTACTAGTGTTACTAGGTTTACTAGTGTTACTAGGTTTTCCTATTCAATAATTCTAATGCCACCCTTATCTGCGCTGGAAACACTCTGGGCGTAAGCACGCAGAGCCTTAGACACCACACGGTTACGTTTCAGCGGCTGCTGCGGACGGGCGGCCAGTTCCTCGTCAGAGAGTTTCACGTTGATGCTCCGTGAAGGAATATCAATCACGATGATATCACCATCCTTGATCTTTCCGATATTTCCTCCGTTAGCTGCCTCGGGAGAGATATGTCCGATGCTCAGACCAGAGGTACCGCCAGAGAAACGACCATCGGTAATCAGAGCACATTCCTTACCCATATGCATACTCTTGATATATGAGGTGGGATACAACATCTCCTGCATACCAGGTCCACCTTTCGGTCCTTCGTGGGTAATCACCACACAGTCGCCCTTCTTCACCTTCCCGCCGAGAATGCCCTCGCAGGCATCTTCCTGAGAGTCGAACACCACGGCAGGACCTTCGAAATGCCAGAGCTCGGGAGCCACACCTGCAGTCTTCACCACGCAGCCGTCCTGGGCAATGTTACCGAAGAGGATAGCCATACCACCATCTTTGGTGTAGGCATGCTCAATGTCACGGATGCACCCGTTCTTGCGGTCGGTATCGAAACTCTTGTAATAAGTTTCCTGTGCGCCTAATTCGTTGCAGAACTTACCTGCCGGAGCACTCAAATAGATTTGAGCAGGACTCAAATCACATGAAGTATTCTCAATGGTCAATTGTTCCTGATCAATGATCGCATAGCGATTGATATCCTCAGCCAACGTATGTCCGTTGACACGCTTCAAACTGGTATCGATGAGTCCGCCCTTATCCAGTTCAGCCATCAGGGCCATCACTCCACCGGCACGACCGAACTCCTGAACGCTGTACTTCTGACTGTTGGGGGCCAGCTTGACGAGGAAGGGAGTCTTACGTGAGAGGGCATCGATGTCGTTCATCGTGAAGTCAACCCCAGCCTCCTGCGCAACGGCGAGCAGATGGAGTACGGTGTTGGTAGAGGCTCCCATGGCAATATCCATGGTCATGGCATTGATGAATGCCTGACGGGTAGCTATGCTGCGGGGCAGTACGCTCTCGTCACCATCCTCGTAATAGGCCAACGCGTTCTTCACGATCTGACGGGCAGCCTGTTGCATCAGGCGTTCACGGTTCTTATGGGTAGCCAGTATTGTGCCATTGCCAGGCAATGAGAGACCGATGGCCTCCGTCAGGTTATTCATCGAGTTGGCGGTAAACATACCCGAACAGCAACCGCAGCCAGGACAGGCACGGTTCTCGATTTCCTGAAGGTCAGCATCGCTGACAGTAGGGTCGCCACCCTTGATCATGGCGATAACAAGGTCAAGGTTCTCACCCTTGTACTGTCCTGCCTCCATAGGACCTCCGCTGACAAAAACGGCAGGGATATTCAGACGCATGGCTGCCATCAGCATACCTGGGGTAATCTTGTCACAGTTAGAGATGCAGATCATGGCATCGGCCTTATGACCGTTGACCATATATTCCACCGAGTCGGCAATGATGTCACGTGAAGGCAATGAATACAACATACCATCGTGCCCCATGGCAATACCGTCGTCGATGGCAATGGTATTGAACTCAGCGGCATAGCAGCCAAGTCTTTCTATCTCTTTCTTTACGATTTGTCCTGCCTCGTGCAAATGGGTATGTCCGGGCACAAACTGAGTAAACGAATTGACAATGGCAATGATGGGCTTTCCAAACTGCTCACGTTTCATACCGTTGGCCACCCAAAGCGCACGCGCTCCAGCCATTCTCCTACCTTCAGTACATACTGCACTTCTCAACTGATGCTTCATTTTCTATTCGTTTTCTACTTTGAATAATGACTGCAAAGATACATAGTTTTCAGCACACCACCAACAAATTTGAAGGTTAATTAAGTAGAATCGAGGAATTTGTAAGTAACGACCATGACTTTTGCAACAGAATGCTTCGCGTTATGGAATAAAATGCGTACTTTTGCATCAGGATGAAGAAAATCATACTGATTACGGGCGGTCAACGCTCAGGAAAGAGTGTTACGGCTGAGAAGATGGCACTGGAAATGAGCAGTCATCCCATTTATCTGGCTACGGCACATATCTGGGACGAAGAGTTCCGGCAACGGGTGCTCAAGCATCAGGAACGACGGGGTGCTCAATGGACCAACATCGAAGAGGAGAAATGGCTGAGCAAGCACGACGTGACGGGTCGTGTGGTGGTGATCGACTGTATCACGCTCTGGTGCACGAATTTCTTCTTCGACCGCACCGCCAATGAGTGGGAACAGCCTTCTGTGGAGGAAGCATTGACAGTGTTGCAAGCGGAGTTCGACAAGTTCACCCAACAGGATGCCACCTTCATCTTCGTTACCAACGAGATCGGTAGTGGTGGCGTGAGCGACAATGCAGTCCAGCGCCGATTCACAGATCTGGAAGGATGGATGAATCAGTATGTTGCCAGTAAAGCTGATGAAGTGATTCTGATGGTGAGTGGCATAGCAGTGAAGATTAAATAGAGGTGAGAGCATTCAAAATAGAGAAGCCCGACGAGACGATTCGGGCAGCGATACAAGAAAAGATTGACAACCTGAACAAGCCGAAAGGGTCGTTGGGCAGATTGGAAACACTAGCCATGCAAATATGCATGGTACAGCAGACACTTTCTCCCCAACTCCATCATCCTTGTCACTTGCTATTAGGAGGTGATCACGGTATTGAACGCGAAGGGGTAAGTGTCTCTCCGCGGGACGTCACCTGGCAGCAGATGATTAACTTCACCCATGGCGGCGGAGGCGTGAACATGTTCTGCAGGCAGCATGGTTTCAAACTGCGTATCGTTGACGTAGGTGTGGATCATGACCTGAGCAGTGTTCCGGGCATTCTCAACCGAAAGATTGCTTATGGAACAAAGAATTTCCTATATGAACCTGCCATGAGCGAGGAGGAGTTCGACAAGGCCATTGATACGGGTGCAGCATTGGTAGACGATTGTTATGCGGAAGGTTGTAACATCCTGTGTATCGGTGAGATGGGTATTGCGAACACATCACCCAGCAGTATCTGGATGCACATCTTCGGACAAATCCCTTTGGATGAATGCATCGGAGCAGGAGCCGGTCTCAACGCCCCTGGAATACAACATAAAAAAGAGGTATTGCACGCGGCCGTGGAGAACTTTTTAACATGGAGAAAAAACATTTCTCACTCCACATTCCACACTCCACACTCCACACTTTGCTACTTCGGTGGTTTCGAGATGGTGACGGCCATCGGTGCCATGCTCCGCGCGGCCGAACGGAAGATGCTGGTGATGGTAGATGGCTTCATCATGACGGCCTGTGCACTGGGTGCCACACAACTGTATCCGCAAGCTCTCAGCTACATGATCTTCGGTCATTGCGGAGACGAAAGCGGTCATAAGAGAATGTTGGACCTGATGCACGCAGAACCGCTGTTACATCTGGGTATGCGACTGGGTGAAGGTACGGGGGCGCTCTGCTCCTACCCTATCATCGTGAGTGCCGTGAACATGATGAATGAGATGAACAATTTCGAGAACGCAAATATTACAAAGTATTTCTAATGGAAATCAATATTGATCAGACCAAATGGTGGCAGCGCATCTGGGCGGCGCTGATCTTCTTCACCCGTCTGCCCTTCTGGCGACTCTACCAACCGCCGCAGGCATGTTACAAGACCGTGGTGGAACACTGGCCATTAACAGGCTGGCTCACAGGAGGTACCATGGCGGCCATCATCTATTTCGGAAGCGACATCCTCCCCTATAGCATCACACTGCTTCTTGCCATCGTGACGAGGATTCTGATGACGGGTGCCTTGCATGAAGACGGATTGTGCGATTTCCTCGACGGATTCGGAGGAGGAGGGAAAGACCGTGAACGAATCCTGGCCATCATGAAGGATTCGCATATCGGGACCTATGGCACACTAGGCATCATCCTCTATCTGGCTCTGTTCTATGCTGCACTCTATTACATGGAACCGATCTATGCCTGTCTGGCCGTCTTTGCCGGCGATGCCTACTGTAAGATGCTGGCAGGACAGATTATCATGTTCCTGCCCTATGCCCGTACAGAAGAAACGGCCAAGAACCATACGGTGTATCGCAAGATGAGCGTTCCCGCAGGAATCAGTCTGTTCATCCAGGGAATCCTGCCGATGATACCACTGATATACGTAGGTGTCCTCCACGGTAACCTGCGCTGGGATCTGCTGATCTATGTTCCCTGCATTGCGTTGTTCTTTATCTACTATTTCATCAACAGACGGATACATGGGTATACAGGCGACTGCTGCGGTGCTCTCTTCCTGCTCATCGAACTGTCGTTCTACCTCACTATTGCTGCACAATTATGAAAGTAACCATGATCAGACATACATCGGTAGATGTTCCCAAGGGGATGTGTTACGGATGGAGCGACGTTCCTGTTGCTGCCACCTTTGAACAGGAGGCTGCCGAAACGAAAAAGAACCTTGCAGGGAAGACGTTCGACTGTGTCTTCTCGTCACCGCTGACAAGGGCCAGGAAGCTTGCGACATATTGCGGATATCCAGATCCTGTTGTTGACGACCGGTTGAAGGAGATGAACATGGGGGATTGGGAGATGCGACTCTATGATGATATTGAACGGGAAGACCCCGCCATCCGTAAATGGTATGAGGATTATATGAACCTTGCGGCTACCAATGGGGAGAGCTACCGCTTGGTATATGACCGTGTGGCCAACTTCTTGGATGAACTGCGGAAACAACCCTATGAGCATGTGGCTATCTTCGCTCATGGCGGTGTTTTGATCTGTGCAGGGGTGTATGCAGGACTGTTTCCTGAAGACGACTGTTTCCGTCATCTAACACCCTATGGGGGGATACAGGAGTTTGAGATGAGAGATGAGAGATGAAAGATAAGAGGTTGGCATGATTAGATATACGAAGAAAGAGGAGATCATCAACAGCAGCTCACACGGAGCGGGAATCCTGCTTGGTGTGATTGTTGGCATCATCTTCCTGGTATGGTGCTTCAAGGGAGGTGATGGCTGGGCACGCACAGGAGTGATTCTCTATCTCTTCGGTATGCTCGGCTCGTATATCACCTCTACCATCTATCACGCCCTGCCAAGACGACTCAAAGCCAAGGAGATTCTGCGCCGCTTTGATCATGCAGCCATCTATTGGCATATTGCGGGTAGCTATTCGCCTATCACCCTGATTGCCATGCGCGACCAAGGTTATTGGGGATGGGCATTGTTCTGCTTTGTGTGGCTCTGCGCCATTGCCGGCACCACCATCAGCTTCATCCATCTGAAGGAACACAGTAATGTGGAGACATTCTGTTTCATCGGCATGGGACTCTCGGTTCTTGTGGCCTTCAAGCCCCTGTTGGCTTGTGTGAGCACCGCTGCCGTGATATGGATCATCGCTGAGGGAGTATGCTACATCACCGGCGCCGCCTTCTACAGTCTGAACAAGACGAAATACATGCACAGCGTGTTCCATTTCTTCGTATTGGCGGGATCCATCTGTCATATCATCGCCGTATGGGATATCCTTATGCAATATATTTAATATGATGACGGAGGGGGAAAGACTTCAACTGAAGATAGGACGTTTGTTCCACAAGGCGTTAAGAGACTACCGACTCATTGACGATGGTGACAAGGTGCTCGTAGGACTGTCTGGGGGAAAGGACTCGCTGACACTTCTGGAACTCCTGGCCAAGCGCTCTCGTGTGTTCATGCCCCGCTTTCAAGTTGAGGCGGCCTTTGTGAGAATGACCAATATCCCCTACCAGAACGATGAGACCTATCTGCAGGAGTATGCTGCAAAACTGAATATCCCTCTGCATATTACTGAGACCTCTTTCGACGAGAGTAGTGATACGCGTCACACCCATTGTTTTCTCTGCTCTTGGCAAAGAAGGAAGATGCTGTTCGAGATGGCCAAGCAACTGAACTGTAATAAGATAGCACTGGGACATAATAAAGACGATATCATCCAGACAGCCCTGTTGAACCTCACCTTCCAAGGACAGTTCGGGGGGATGCGTCCGAAGATGAAGATGGATAAGTTCCCCATGACCCTTATCCGACCGCTTTGTCTGATCCGCGAAGAAGACATTCGTCAATATGCTGTACTGAACAACTTCCGTCAGCAGCTGAAGAACTGTCCGTACGAGGATGCCTCCCAACGCAACAGCATGAAAGATATTATCGCTCGTATGGAACAGTTGAACCCCGAGTTTGAATACTCTTTCTTTCGCGCCCTTGAACAGAAGTGGGATATTCCCCTTAACAAATAAGAATTCCCGAACCTGACATCACGTCCTGTTCGGGAATTCTTTCTATAGATACCCAAAAAGTTATTTCTTGGTAATAATCTCACGACCGGCCTTGATGGCCTCCATGTTCAATGGAATAAGGTGATGATGACGCTCGGGAAGTGTCTTGAAGAGCGCCTTCTCCACACCTTTATCACTTACCACGGGAGAAACCTCCAGCAAGCCGCCCAACACAATCATGTTGAACACCTTAGAGTTCTTCAGCTCCGCAGCCTTGTCCATGGCATTGATACAATACACATTGATATCCTTACGGGTTGGCGGGTTGATGATACCGAAACCATCGTAGATCAGGATACCGCCTGGTTTGATCTTCGGTTCGAACTTATCCAACGAAGGCTGGTTCAACACCACAGCAATATCATACTTGCTGAGGATCGGTGAAGAGATGCGTTCATCACTGACAATCACGGTAACATTGGCTGTTCCGCCACGCTGCTCAGGACCATATGCCGGCATCCATGTCACCTCCTTATCCTCCATCAGTCCACTATAAGCCAGAATCTTACCCATGGAGAGCACGCCCTGACCACCGAAACCACTGATAATTATTTCTTTCTTCATAACTTCAATTCTTTAATTTTTCAATTCTTCAATCTTCAATTAAAGATTGGTCGTGTCTTTCAGGTCACCCTTGGGATAGAAGGGGAACATGTTCTCCTTCATCCATTCGTTAGCCTTAGCAGGAGTGAGTTTCCAACCGCTGTTACAGGTTGATACGAATTCCACCAGTGAGCTGCCCTTTCCGTCCATAGAAGCCTGGAAGGCTTTCTTCAGTGCCTTCTTGGCCTTGAGGATAGCTCCCACTGTCTCCACACTCTGACGGGTTACATAGCATGTACCCTCCAAGCCAGCGGCAATATCAGCCATCTTCAGTGGATAGCCATGGATTTGCGGATCACGACCATAAGGACAAGTAGAGGTCTTCTGACCAATCAAGGTCGTAGGAGCCATCTGTCCACCGGTCATACCATAGATAGCATTGTTCACGAAGATAATGACGATGTTCTCACCGCGGTTCAGTGCATGGATGGTCTCGCAGGTACCGATACAAGCCAGGTCACCATCACCCTGATAGGTGAACACAAGACGGTCAGGCCAGCAGCGCTTGATACCCGTAGCCAAAGCAGGAGCACGTCCGTGGGCAGCCTCCTGCCAGTCGATATCGATATAGTTATAGGCAAATACGGCACAGCCTACAGGTGAAACACCCACTGCCTTCTCCTCCATGCCCATCTCCTCAATCACTTCAGCGATGAGCTTATGTACCACGCCGTGGCTACAGCCCGGACAGTAGTGCATATTATTGTCGTTCATGAGCGTCGGCTTCTTGCAGACGATATTCTCTGGTTGAACTATTTGATTTCTATCCATAGCTTACATAACCTTTTTAAGTGCATTAACAATTTCCTCTGGATCAGGTACGATACCACCCAGACGACCGAACTGCTCTACGGGAACAGAACCGTTCACGGCGAGGCGCACATCCTGCACCATCTGTCCGGCATTGATCTCAGCCACAAGAATACCCTTCACTTTCTTCGACAATGCAGCAATCTGCTTCTCGGGGAACGGGAACAATGTAATAGGACGGAACAAACCGACCTTTATACCCTGCTCGCGGGCAATTTCAACGGATTTCTCTGCGATACGGGCAGCAGAGCCAAAGGCTACGATGGCATATTCTGCATCGTCCATCAGCTGCTCTTCATAACGCACCTCATTCTCCTGGATCTTCGCATATTTCTCCTGAAGAGCGATATTGCGCTGCTCCATGATCTCAGGCTTCAGCTCCAGTGAGGTGATGACCACACGCTCACGACCGCCCTTCGGCTTACCAGTAGAAGCCCAGGGGCACTGCTTGATTACTTCCTCATCAGTACGACGGGGCTTGAACGGCGGCAGCACCACCTTCTCCATCATCTGTCCGATGACACCATCAGAGAGAATCATGGCGGGGTTACGATATTTGAATGCCAACTCGAAAGCGAGATCAACAAAGTCGGCCATCTCCTGTACAGACGACGGAGCGAGTACGATTACCTTATAGTCACCGTTACCACCACCACGTGTTGCCTGGAAATAGTCACCCTGCGAAGGCTGGATAGTACCCAAGCCAGGACCGCCACGCTGTACGTTGACAAAGACGCCCGGAACCTCAGCACCGGCCATATAAGTGATTCCTTCCTGCATCAGCGCAACGCCAGGACTTGAAGAAGATGTCATGGCACGCTTACCGGCACCGGCAGCACCATAGACCATATAGATTGAGGCCAGCTCGCTCTCTGCCTGCACCACCTGCATACCAGTGGTTTCCCAAGGCTTCAGCTCAGCCAATGTCTCAATAACTTCACTCTGGGGAGTAATAGGATAGCCGAAATATCCGTCGCAACCGCAACGGATGGCTGCATGGGCAATGGCTTCATTGCCTTTCATCAACACAACTTCTCTTTTCTCTTCCATAGCTTACTCCTCCACTTTTTTACGGTACACGGTGATGCAACCATCCGGACAAACGATGCCGCATGAGGCACAGCCCACACAGGCCTCCTCGTTAACAGCTTCCACGTAAGGATAACCGTGCAGATTCACTTTGTTGGCCAAGGCGATAACCTTCTGAGGACAAGCGATGATACACAACTGACATCCCTTGCACCTTTCAGTATCTACCACGATGGCACCTCTTAATTTAGCCATACTTATTCGATTAATGCATTATATCCTGTAATCGGGTTGCAAAGTTACGAATAAACGAGCGAAATGCAAAAGGAAAACTTGATTTTCTTTTCATTTCCGAGTGAAAGTAACTTCGGCGTAGCCAAAGTTACGAATAAGTGAGAACAATACAAAATAAATTGATTACTTTTTCTTCTTCCTATCAGAAAGATACATTCCCGCAAGGATGAGGATGGTGCCAAGCAGGAACCAGATGGTAATCTGTTCGTGAAGGAGCCACCAAGCAAACAAGATGGTGGTGATGGGATTGAAATACACCCAGTTAGTGGCAACCACTGCCCCCAGCTTACTGATTACCCAGTTCCAGGTCAGGAAACAGAGCAAGGAGGCGACCACTGCCAGGAAGAGCAGGTTGAGGAGAATGGTAAAATTGAAAGATTGAAGAATTGAAGAATTAAAGATGCTGGCTTCTTCCGGTCTTAATATATAATAAGGTATAATGGTAATGATTCCGTAGAAGAACACCTTACGGGTGATGAAGAGCGTGGAATAATCTTCCAATGCCTTCTTCATCAACAAGGAATAGACAGCCCAGCAAAGACAAGCGCCGAACGCCAGAATGTCGCCTAAGGGCGAGAGATGCAGTACGAAATGACCGTTAAGAACAACCACTGCCATGCCCAGGCAGGCAATGACCGACCCTAATGCCTGCACCTTAGTGATATGCTCCGACTGTCGGTAAACAATAGCAAACAGGAGCATGGCGAACAAAGGACAGGAGCAGACAATCAGTGAAGTGTTCGTGGCTGTGGTATAGAGCATTGCTGCATTCTCCGTGAGGAAATACAACGATCCGCCTGTGATACCTAATGCCACCATCAGCAGTTCATCCTTCCACGACGAACAAAGCCATTGGTGCTGTCTGCTCATGGAGTACGCAAGCAGCAGCACATAGGCAATGATAAAACGAAGGGTGAATATCTGTGCAGGCGACAATCCTGCCTGCAGCAGTAACTTCGTAAATACAAAAGTGCTTCCCCAGACAGCCACTGTCAGGAAAGCAACTATGTGAGGGATAAGATGACTGCAGGAAGCCATAGATCAAACACCGAAGCGCATTAAGGATTATACATATCCTTGCAGTAGAAAGCATAGATATCATCCAGCATGCGCTTCGCCTCCACGGCCGGACTATCAGGATCTAACTCAATAGCCTTGATATAGCAGTTGATGGCCTCGTGCCACTGTCCCTGCTTCCTTGCTGCATTGCCCTGCTGATAATATTCCTCTGCTGTCATTTCAATAATACTCCTTCTTTCCTGCAGCGAGGGTATTCTTCATCAGCGAGCAGATCGTCATGGGTCCTACTCCACCAGGAACGGGAGTGATAAAGGAGCACTTCGGAGCCACCTCGTCGAACTTCACGTCACCGTTCAGACGGAACCCGCTCTTACGGGTTGCATCAGGAACGCGGGTCGTACCCACATCCACAATCACAGCACCCTCCTTCACCATGTCGGCCGTCACGAAGTCAGGCTGACCGATAGCTGCAATGATGATATCAGCCTCGCGGCACTCTTCCTTCAGTGTCTTTGAATGAGAATGGCATACGGTCACGGTAGCGTCACCATACTGCTTCTGCATCATCAGCTGTGCCATGGGCTTGCCTACGATGTTCGAGCGTCCAAGGATTACGCATTTCTTTCCGCTTGTCTCGATATTATATCTTTTCAGCAGGGTGATGATACCCAGCGGAGTGGCAGAGATGAAACACGGCAGACCGATGGCCATGCGTCCTACATTGATGGGATGGAAGCCATCTACATCCTTACGGTAGTCGATAGCCTCGATGATCTTCTGCTCATCGATATGCTTCGGCAAAGGCAGCTGCACGATGAAACCATCCACGTCGCCATTGCTGTTCAGACGATCCACGCAAGCCAGCAGTTCCTCTTCCGTCACATCCTCCTCATAGCGAATCAGCGTAGATTTGAAACCACAGGCCTCGCAAGCCAACACCTTGTTCTTTACGTATGTCTCAGAGCCACCATCATGACCCACCAATACTGCGGCCAGATGCGGCTGCTTACCACCCTTGGCAACAATCTCTTTCACTTCCTCGGCAATCTCAGCCTTGATGGCTGCCGCCGTTGCCTTCCCGTCTATTAACTGCATATCTGGATTTTGAACTTTAAATTATGAACTATGAACTATGAACTTTACATTGGCATTCCGCCCTTCATATTCTTCATGGCACCCATCATGTTGCGCATACCACTACCCGTCACCATCTTCATCATCTTACGAGTCTGGTCGAACTGCTTGATCAAGCGGTTCACCTCCTGGATGTTCGTGCCTGAGCCCTTAGCAATGCGCATACGACGACTCTGGTTGAGGATTTCAGGATTAGATCGCTCCTTGGGAGTCATACTCTGGATGATGGCCTCAATACCCTTGAACGCATTATCATCAATATCGATATCCTTCAGCTGCTTACCCACTCCAGGGATCATGGCTGCCAGATCCTTCAGGTTACCCATCTTCTTGATCTGGTTGATCTGTCCGAGGAAGTCGTTGAAGTCGAACTTGTTCTTGGCAATCTTCTTCTGCAGTCGTCGTGCCTCCTCCTCGTCATACTGCTCCTGGGCACGTTCCACAAGAGAAACCACGTCACCCATGCCGAGGATTCGGTCGGCCATACGACTCGGATGGAAGGCATCGATAGCCTCCATCTTCTCACCCGTACCGATGAACTTGATAGGCTTGGTAACCACAGTGCGGATACTCAAGGCCGCACCACCGCGGGTATCACCGTCCAACTTGGTCAGCACTACGCCGTCGAAATCCAGACGGTCGTTGAACTCCTTAGCCGTGTTCACCGCATCCTGACCTGTCATGGAGTCAACCACGAACAAGGTCTCATTGGGATTCACCGCCTCTTTCAGGGCAGCGATCTCGTTCATCATCTCCTCGTCAACGGCCAAACGACCGGCGGTATCGATGATGACCACATCGTTCCCCTTGGCCTTAGCCTCGCGGATAGCGTTATTGGCTATCTCCACCACGTTCTTGTTCCCATCCTCGCTATAGACGGGAACCTCCACCGAGGCGGCCACCACCTTCAGCTGTTCGATGGCAGCAGGACGATAGACGTCGCAGGCCACCAGTAACGGGTTCTTGTGCTGCTTCTTCTTGAGCATGTTGGCCAACTTACCGCTGAAGGTTGTCTTACCGGAACCCTGCAGACCGGACATCAGGATGATGGAAGGACGACCGTCGAGATTCAGTCCTACCGTCTCACCGCCCATCAGCTCTGCCAGCTCATCATGCACAATCTTCACCATCAGCTGTCCTGGCTTCACGGCAGTAAGCACGTTCATACCCAGGGCCTTCTGCTTCACGGTGTCGGTGAAAGTCTTGGCCACTTTATAGTTCACGTCGGCATCCAGCAATGCACGGCGCACATCTTTCAATGTCTCAGCGACATTAATCTCAGTGATTTTACCTTCGCCTTTCAAGATCTTGAACGACCGTTCAAGTCTGTCACTTAGATTCTCAAACATATCTAATTATCTTTATTTCTGTTTTGAAGGTGCAAAATTACTGATTTTCATAGAAATAAAAGAATATTTCTCAAAGAATTAGATTATTTTTTGAAGTTTCGCAAGTTCTACTTGCTATATAATTGTGGAGTGTGGAGTGAGGAGGGTGGAGAGAGAATAGTAATGAGATAAAGTATTCACATACAAAACCACTTGTACTTGAAGCATATCTCACTCCACACTCCTCACTCCACACTCCACAAAACAAAAATCACAAACTACGATCCCAGCTCAGCGTCGCTCATGTTCAGACGCGGTCCGCCGTTCATGTCACCCGACTGAAGACCTTTCTTCAGCCAGCGCATACGCTGTGAAGAAGTACCGTGGGTGAACGACTCCGGCTGACTGTAGCCCTGTGCTTTCTCCTGGAGATAGTTATCGCCGATTACCTGTGCACAACGGATAGCCTCCTCGATGTCACCATCTTCCAGCGAACCGAACTTCTGGTCATCATAGTGAGCCCACACGCCAGCATAGTAGTCGGCCAGCAGCTCCAATCGTACACTGATCTTATTGGCATTCACCTTGTTGGTTCTGTTCATGGCCGAGTGAGCCGTTCCCAATGTACCCAACAGGTTCTCCACATGATGTCCCACCTCATGGGCAATCACATAAGCATAAGCAAAGTCACCATCAGCACCCAGCGATTTCTTCATCGTTGTGAAGAACGAGAGGTCGATATACAAGCACTGGTCGCCCGAGCAATAGAACGGTCCTACCTGTGCTGAACCGGCACCGCAGGCAGTCTGCACACGACCCGTATAGAGCACCATCTTCGGCGGAGTGTAGGTCTTACCCATTCTTCTGAACACATCCGACCACACATCCTCTGTACCTGCAAGGATCTGACTGGAGAACTTGGCCAGTTCCTGCTCTTCTTGCGTGAACTCGCGCTGTCCTTCCTGTGTCGTTACATTCTGACTCTGACTCATCTGGGTATTGACAACGTTACCAATTACGTCACCCAGATTACCACCTGACATAAAGGTGATAAGAGCAATCATTACGATACCACCTAATCCTAAACCTGCTGCTTTACCAACAGTCATACCGCGGCGGTCATCTACATTGCTACTTTCTCTTCTTCCGTCTAATCTCATATTGTTTCGATTTTAATTTAAGTTCTTTCTTTTCTCCCCTCCTTATGGAGGGGCTGGGGGTGGCTTCTCCCTTTTCAGCAGACAAAAATAGCGGAAAAGTTTGAGACTACAAAACTTTTCATATATTTTTTTTGTATTATGCTAGCTTATCCGTATCTTTGGCTCCTCCGAAGATACTTTCGCTCGACAAAACAAAAAAAAACAAGCATTTTCTTTGTTTTGTGCTCGCTTATCCGTATCTTTGCCCGCAAAAACAAATAAGATGAAGAAACTATTAGTTGCTGTAATCATTATTGGCATTGCCATTCTGATGGCTCTCACCGTACCCGACAAGAAGGCGCACAAGGAGGCCATGATGAATGCCGTAAAGGAATATGTGGATGAAGAAGCCGAGGAGCGCGGTATTGCCGACAACGGAATCACGCGCTTTGGCAAGAACGTGGTGAACAAAGCCATTGAAGGTACTTTGGGCACCATGCTCAAAGTGAACAACTACTACCTGTTCAACACCACCCATGTAAAGTTCAAGGGCAAGGATCAGCTGCTTTCCATTGGTATGTTCGGACAGGTCATCACCTTCAACAAGGAAATGCTTCGCGAAGCTATCGAGAACGCAGCAGTAGCCAAAAAGGAGGCTAAGGCTGAGAAGAAAGAGCTGAAAGCCAAGGCTAAGGCCGAAAAGAAGCGTTTGAAGGAAGAGCGCAGGAAGCAGAAGAAATTGGAAAAGGAAGCTAAGAAAAAGGCAAAGAAAGCTAAGAAAGAGAAGAAATAATCAACCCTTTAACTGATAGAAAATGAACATTGAACAGTATGATCCTGCCGTGGCTCAACAGCAGAGTCAGGCACCCGTAAGTAACGAGGGTGGCAACAAGAAAGGTAGTTCGCGCAAATGGTGGATTACCCTGATTCTGATTGCCGTTGTCATCCTTTTTGCCGTAACCACACCCGACAAGTATGCGCACAAGGAAGCCATCAATACCGAAGTGAGCTCGGCCGTCACCAGTTCTCTGGTTGGCAAAGTGGGCAGTTGGGCTGTCTTGGGCAACATCGTTGTGTCGAAGATTGTGGATCTGACGCTCGATAGTAATATCGACGTGGACAACTACCTGGTGTTCAGTCTGGCCAAGGCTGAACTGGAGGGAAAGAAACGTGTGCTCTCCGTGGGTGCCCTCAACCATGTATGGGTACTCTTTGAGAAGCGCGATCTGGAAGGACTCATCGACACAGAGGTGAATACCCTGTGGCAGAACTTCGTGGGAAGCATCCCCGGATTCAGTAGAGAGGAATCCAGGACATCTGACGTTGCCGTAGAGAAAGCGGATGAGTCGCAAACTACTGCCCCACTCGACAGCAATACTACTGTTCGCAAGAGTGCCAACGACATCATCGACAATGCCATTGAGGATGTTTCTTCTGAGGTGGAGAAAGCATTGGAAAGAGGTGTTTCCAAGGCTATCGACGGTATTCTGAAAGATTTGTTAGGAACAGGAAGCGGTCAATAAGCCTTAAGGCATTTCCCGTTTCTCCACATTCACTTGAATGCTGAAACTGGGAGAGAAATTATATCTTACCGCTGCCCCGATACGGTCGCCAATGTTGCTCATGCCGTAGAGGGGTAGCGGTATTCTTTTGCTCACCAACGACTTCTGTCCGTACAGGTATCCTTCCCAATGTTCATCAAAGCGGTAGCTCAGCACGGCATTGAGTCCACCGTCACGATAAGTGTCATGCGCCCATGATACCTGTTCCATATAGCCGCCCACGGCAATGGACAGTTTCTTGGTAATAGGCGTGGCATACATCATCGAGAGGTCTTGCGTGAACCCTGCCCCATGATATGCGTTTTTCCCGAACTGCGTAAACACGCTGGCTCCCAGACTCATATTCAGTCCTTCGTGCAGGTTCCACGATGGATAGCCTCCCCACATATACGGGTACATACTTATATATGGCATCTGTCCGAAACGGGTCAGCACGGGAAGATGAAGCGAGTCGGCCATCCATGTGTCACTCAGCTGAAATGTAGGTTGCACCTCGTTGGGCACCACCGCCACCGAGTCGATCACCTCCTGTCCTTGCACCCTGAGCATGGGGAGAAGGGCGAACAGCATCAAACAGAATCTTCTCATATCATCTGATTTCGATGCAAAGATACGATTAAGCGAGAGAAATACCAAAGAAAAGCTTGTTTTTCTTTGGATTTCCGAGCGAAAGTACCTTCGGCGAAGTTTCTTTGTATTCCCATGTTGGGAACATTTTATTCCCATGCTGGGAACATTTTATTCCCACGTTGGGAACATTTTATTCCCATGCTGGGAACAAATAGTTTGATGACAGTATTCTTTCACCCCGTCCCCCTTGCCAGGACCCCGCCCCTTAGAGGGGTGGGGAGTCGAAAGAGCCAACGATACTTCGGGGGTGCGGAGGCGCGGTGGTGCGAGAACAGTATTATGATCCAGCATCTTAGTGGTAACCAGCTCCCCTCCCATCGCAGGGGAGGGGTGGCGAAGCTGGGGTGGGGTTAAAAAATTTGCGTTTTTTCAAAGACCTAACAGTTTCACGGCAAAAATCCCCTAAGCAAAGGCGTTTCACGATTTTCAGACCTAACATAAACCTAACCTAAGACCTAACATTCTCTGTTCCGTTATGACTTTTGTAGTTATTACGATATCATGTTATAACGACCTTTCCCCTCTAATAGAGGGGTTCTTCGCAAAGCGAAGCGCCAGAACTGATCGAGGGGATAACTCCCCGATGTTAGGTCTGACGTTAGGTCTTTGGTTAGGTTTATGTTAGGTTTATGTTAGGTCTTTGAGGTTCCATTTTCCTCCTAAGTTGCTCGATATAAAGCAATTAAACTTTTACAATGTTAGGTATTGAGAAAACCTATGGTTTTACTTTCTAAAACCATAGGTATATATGACAATATTACGCTTGATTACAATCTGCTCTTTTCCGCATTACCAGCACCTGTTCCTTTATATTTCGACGGGGTGACGTTAAAGCGGTAGCGTATCGAGAGTTGGATGCTACGGGAATCGTTGTCTTCCATCTTACGGAACATCATCCTATTGCTGTAAAGCATTACATGGTTGATGCCGCCATTGAAGAGGTCGTTGCCTGTCAGTTTGACATTGAGTCGGCGCAGGAAGAAGTCCTTGCTGATACTGAGCGAGAGCATTGGATTGGTACTGTCAACATAGATGTTTGAACCTGTGTTGCCATGGGTGTGCATATTGAAGTCGGCCTGCAACAGCCAGTCGTGAGGTAATGCCACGATGTTGCCCAGTTGCAGGGTCAGCATCGGATGGCAGAAACTTTTCTCCTGACCATTAAACATAGACTTGAACCAGGGCTTCATCAACGACACGTTGTATTGTGGAGTCCATGTTATCCCGTTACCTAATTTGACATTCTTCTGTACACCCAAAGTAATAGTAAGCCAGTCGGCATAATCGTAATTCAAGTAAGTCACAAAATTCACCTTTGAGTCATCTTCAAGACCGCCCGCCGTATAGAGAATAGGGTCAACACAATGGGAGTAGTTGGTCATTAGATAGAGCCACTTCCACATCACCATCGCGTTTAGGTTGTGGTACTTAACGGGCTTCAGATAGGGATTACCCGTCTGCTGATTCAAGCGATTCTCGTAGGTGACATCACTACTCAACTGCCAATATGAAGGGCGTGTTATTCGCTTCGCATAACTGAAAGATAGTTGTAGATTCTTGACTGATGTAGAAACAGAAAGGGACGGAAACAGGTCGTTATATATACGGCATTGTTCATCACGGCGAACATCACTTACGAAGTACTCTGACTCCACATGCTCGTAACGCAGACCTGTGGACAGTTGGAAGCGTCCTATACGTTGGCGTAGCTCCATGAAGGGTGCAATGTTGCTTTCGTGTTGTTCGTTATTGCTGTTGGCAATGTATCCCTCTTGATTATCAAATCTGCTTTTCCATCGCGTATTGGTATATTCCTCACCTATCTCTATCTGTCCTTTCCACAGCGGATGGGAAACGAATAGTTTCTCAGCAAACAGATTACTACGCGTCAAACTTTCTGTATTCACATCGCGGTCTTCGTACTCAGTACTGAGTTCCTGCTGTTGATTGCAACTCTGCTGTCTGCGGGAAGTGTAATCGGCGTTGAAGTCGATAGTAAGTTGTCCCACTTTGCCTGTGTAATAAAGATTAACCTGATGAATGGGGGTGTTCTTGTCGCGTCTGACACTGCTGTTTTGCAAATGGTCGTATGCCACTCCATCGGCCAGCAGGTCATCATCATACTCACTGCGGGTCTTTACGTAGTCATACGTATTCTGGTAGAATCCACCAAAAGAGTGATTATCATTGATTTGGTAGTTGAAACCGAATCGTCCTTCAAGGAAAGGATTGCGAACATTATTCTTCTGCTTATTGTTAATTACCCACAGCGTATCGGCAAAGATGGTCTGTTCGAACTCGCCCTGACTCTTTCTTCTGTTATATGCCCCAAAAAGGTTGGCGAAGAGTTCCAGACCACCCGTGCGATAGGTCAGGTTGATGCGCTCGTTATTGGCATAACCACGTCCACTGCGTGACCACGATGACAATTCCACACCCAATCCTTCGCCTGCCGCCCGTTTGGTGCGAATGATGATGACGGCATTCACCGAAGCGTCGTAGCGGGCTCCAGGATTCTGAATAACCTCCACATTGCGGATGAAGTCTGACTGGATGTTGCGCAGTTCATTCAGGTCGTTCAGTTTGCGGTTATTCAGGTAAATCAGCGGTGCTCCTTTTCCAAGAATCTCATAGCCATCGCCTTTCTTGGATATGGTAGGCACTCGCGAAAGCACATCTTCGGCTGTTCCAAGTCGTTCCATGACCGTCCCCTCCACATTCATAACCATTACATTTCCTTGTAGCTGTACCTTCGGGCGCTCACCAGTAACAACAACACCTTTAATGGTTTGCGTCTCTGGCTTAATCTGAACAACTCCCATCTGTTCATTGCTGCACAAGCGATAGATGGTCTTGTAGCCTACATAGGAGATGCGAACCAATACCGTAGGTACATCATAGGGGATAACAAAAACGCCAGCCTCATTGCTCACACCACCACCGATAACAGTTGAGTCTGATGGATGAAGCAGGTAAACATTGGCATAGGGCAAGGGCTGGCGATTCTCATCAATGACACTTCCTGTGAGATGACGTGCAGTCTTATGGGTGCATTCCACATAGATGTCTTTCTTCCCACGCTGAACAATACGGATAGGATAGAAGCCAATGATCTGCATAATGGCATCGGGAACGGATTTGCGCTTGATGTGGGTAGAAACGCGGAAATTCTCCAGTTCGTTGTATAGGAAGCTGATGGTGTAATCTCGTGACAATTCATTGAGATCACGCAAAGCCTCAGACATGGAGACGTTGTCATAGTTGCGTGTAATCATCTGACCCTGAACGTTGATGAAACAGCACAGGGCGATAAGGGTTATCATGAAATGCTTCATCATCTCACCATCAGTTTATCGTTCTCAACAGTCATATTGACATGCTCGAACATGTTCAACTTCTCGATCACTTCCTGAAGGTTGTCTTCTTGTTTCCACACAAAATAGAAACGCAACTGCTTAGTCTGCTCGTTCTGCAGATCCATCTCAAGGTGATGATAGGCTGCAATATCCTTGGCAATGCTATCCAGCGTAACATTATCGAAAACAACAGACGCTGCCTTGACAAGGGTGTCGCTCTTGATGGTGTCTGTCGACAAAGCGGGTTGATGAGAATCTGAAATTTTAGTTTCTTGAACAGGGGCCTTTGTATCTTTTTCTACGACGTTACGAACGATGTGGATGGTAGCAAAAGCCATGCCTGTGATAAAGAGTACACCAATGAATGTTGCGGCGACCTTCAGCCATCCGCGACGGGGTTTGTTTTCGGTGTAATGGGTCTTTGAAAAACGCTGCCACTCGGCATCTACGTTTGCAGTATTCTTACCAGTGTTCTCCCAAGTCATGGCCTGCTTCAACTGCGCCGTAGCCTCCATGAGTTCGCGCACTTCGGGGTCTTTCAGCATTGTCTCCAATGTCTGTTCCGAGTAGTTTTCGGGATGCTCCTGCATATCGAGCAGCATCTGGATTTTTTCGTTCAGTTCCATAGTCCTATCTATTTTTCTGTTTATACTCCTTGATCGTTGTC